>FTCU01003075.1_pt1 | contig 48459 bp, 35 predicted proteins | sample 1639521 | NCBI WGS metagenome assembly FTCU01 (sample SAMEA3914864, study PRJEB12502) | metagenome | biome: forest; material: soil | place: USA | collected 2012-03-12 | depth 0.3 m
CCCGGCTTGGCCCGGACTCGAAGCGTCTGTGATTCGTGCACATGGTTTAGGAGCATTGTCCATCACGGCCATTCACTCCATTCTTGATGGGAAATGCAGCCCGTCCACAACATCCCGATGCGAAGCAAACAATATAAACTCCGCAGATCCTCGAGCTGTCTGGGATTGGGGGCCGCCATCTACTCGAGAAGCATGGTATCCCGGTAGTCTCTGAAAATCCCAACGTTGGGGAGCACGTCCAAGATCACCCGGTCGTGTGCCAGAGCTTTGAAGTAGCCGATGGCGTACTCTCGGCCGATGTGTTGCGGGACCCCAACGTTCTTCAAGCCATCCTGGGCATGTATCAGGCCTCAGGCGACGGGCCACTGGGCCAGAGCATAATAAGCGTTGCCTACGCTCCTCTGGTTGACGGCTCAGGCATCATGTCTCCCGAGGCTAAGAAAGAGCTACTGGCCCAGAATGAGGCATCACTTACGACGCCTGACGCTCAGGCTATCCGCAAGCTCCTTGAGTCAGACGAAGCAGCTTTTGAGTTCATCCTCTTTCCAAGTCAGGTCAACGTTTTTGATAACGCGGCGAGCCTCGCGGCTTGCACCTTTCCGACCCGGCCGGAGAACTATATCTCGGTCCAGACCATGATGAATCATCCGTTCTCACGCGGTCGCGTGCACATCACTTCGTCCGATATGACAGCAGCGCCGCTCTGGGACCCGAAGTACAACGCCAACCCACTCGATCTCGAACTGCTGGCTCGCGGTGTCCAGTTCGTCGAACGTCTGGTCGAGCACTCGACGCCGTTTGGGGCGCTGCTCAAGCCGGCCGGCAAGCGCCTACCGGAGCTCAGGGCCGATGACCTCGACACGGCGCGGGAGATTGTACGGCAGCGGCAGGGATCGATTTTCCACGTGTCCGGCAGCTGCGCCATGCTGCCACGCGACAAAGGCGGAGTTGTCGACGAGCGGCTGCGCGTCTACGGCACCAGGCGGCTTCGTATCGTCGACGCCAGCGTCTTTCCGCTCGAGCCCGTCGGCAACATCCAGAGTGTGGTCTACGCCGTGGCTGAGAGGGCGGCGGATCTAATCAAGGAGGACTGGGCGGCGTCGATGGTGTGATGGAGCTTGGTAGCGTCTGCCCCCCAGCACCGACTTCTCTGCTTTGGGTCTGTACACCCTTTGTGTGAGAGGCCACTGCAAGATGGTAGGGGCTTCTGTGCCAGTTTATTAGTGTTCTGCCGGAAGGTGGCGACATGAAGGATTGTTTTCACAGTGAGTTATATTAGCAACCCCAAATGCCTCTCTCTAGAAATCTAGGTCTAGGTCAGGCCAACGGCCAACAAATACTGACATTATTTCCCTGTAGGAGCTCGTTTGGTCAGTCAACTAGGGCAGATCGTCAGATCTCGGACCGCCGCAACTCCACCAGATATCCACAAAAAACACAAAAAGACATACAACACCAGGGATTCGCTGGTCGTCACCGACCCAACTACTGATCTGGCTCTCATGCGCTTGACGAGGGGAGAGCGGACGGGATCCCGTATTTTCGCATGGATATGGTCGTATGTGAAAGTTGAGCGACGGGTAGTAACTTAGATAGTCGTTGACAAACGCGGCTCACCGCCTGCTCTCTGCCTCTTCAACTCGCAGTTCCAAGACTCCAAATGCCTTCGCTGCCTCGTATACATGGCATGCCCCAAGCTACATACGAAGATTGGCACCCTGAGCACCGTTGTATTCACGTCCGCTGTTAGTGAAGCACGCGGATACAGAGCACGCTATCTCACCATCAAAGTGAAAGCCATTACTCTGTCCGCTGTGGTGAGAATCGTTGGTGGCACTGCGAGTTCAAGGCTTTCCTCTGGAATGCAGTTTCGAAATGTTGCGCCTCATGAAAGGCTGAGACGAAGTGGACGACTCCGCCTTGACCCGGCTCTTGGTGGTCATTTTTACTAGCCACTTTAGTAGTCACAGTCAACACCTTTGGTAAGCTCCAGGGTCCAAACAGTACGACAAGGACAACCACCGAGGTTATTCTTTGCAAAACTCTCTTGCATTCCAATGTGTGGTCCTATACCTCGCGGGACGGGGCGAGACGGAGGTCCGCGATCTCATGGGTGGGACGATGGAGGGGTGCGGTTACTGTGTATATAGTAGAACCACGAAAATGTACTTTGTACGGAGTACCGACTGAATAACCTTTGCATAATAGAGCCAATACCCAGGTCGAAGAGACCAACATTTGGGTGACTGGGTCTGGGGCTGTTTTGTGTTTTGTTTCGAGAGCGAGCCCGGCCAGGGCGGCGAGTGGTTCCGGTTTCATTAACAATTTCCCGTTGCGATTGCAGCAATTTCTGCTAAGGGTGGAGTTCGAGGCTTCCCGGGCCACCCGGCCACCCGGAGCGGCCGTTTCACCCTGCAAAACCAATTCGGGACATTCGGAACACGGTCCAATCCAATCTCGACTCCTTTCACAATCCACAACCGGAATTTCGACATGACAAGGGTGATGGGGGCTCTCCGATGGGAGCTCTCGTTGTCGTTCGTCCCTTGGTCGAAGGAAACGGTGGTTAGCAGATGTTTGGCAGTTGCGCGATGGTTGAGCATGAAACGCCCCAGCAGGCCTGGGACGAGATCCAGGCATTCGCCTCGATGGTGGCCTCGTGCTGCGGGTGCTGAGTGGTGCATCCGCGACCCTTGCTCCCTCTCAGGGGCCGCGGCGGGGGCGAGTGTGGACATGCCAGCTCAGGCCAGGTGTTGGAGTGGGGCGCTGGTCAGGGGAATTTCTCAACGTGATGATTCTGTGGAACTGCCTCAGCCGCGATACGAGGTCGGACTTGACAAAGGGGCGTCAACACACGTGGTGATGGGCTGCCGGAAGGCACAGCAGGTGCGGGAAGCGAAGAACGCAAGGAGACTAGGCGGGGAAAACATCCACAACGTTCAATAAAGTATCGGCGTAACTTTCACTGCAGGAGCTTGCAGCAGCAGGTTTCCGGTTGCACAAGCAGATTTCGAGATGCGTGGAAAGCAGGTCTGGGCCTGGTTCCCCTGGGGAGCAGGGTCTCTCCCGGCGCGGGCCCAGTGGATCGGCGCGCCAAGAGAATGCCGTGAGGCTGTGTTTTGGTCCCTGGCCCGCCCTTGAAGCCGACCAGGGACGGCCGGCGCGCCACTTCCTTGGAGAACCAACGTTAATTCCTCGTCGACCGGGCCAGCCGTGGGCAGCCGTTTGTTCCTCCACTCCTTCCAAACCTCACCTGCTCTCGTTACTGTGACCCGTTTTCTTTCCCCTTCCTTCTCGCATTCATCTGCATCCAACCGTCCACATTGTGCGACGCCGACACTCATTCTTGCCAAAATCCGGCATTTCCATCTTTTGATCGTTTGATCGTTTTTTCCTTCCCACGCTCGCTCCTCCTCCCTCTTCCTCGACCAGCCAGCCGCGACCGTTTTTGCTTGCTCCCTCCTGTGACGCAACCGCCAAGTTCGCCAAGTCAAGCTCGCATCTACAGCCCCATACCAAGCCTCATCCGTCACGATGCGTCCCGCTACAGCTCTCGTCGCCGCTGGCGTCCTCGCCTCGGGCGCGTCCGCCGAGAACTATCTCGGCTTCAACTCCGGCTCGACCAAGGCCGACCACTCCGCCAAGTTCAAGGCCGACTTCACCGCCGAGTTCACGACCGCCCAGGGCCTCGTGAACGCCCCCGGCAAGTTCAACGCCGTGCGTTTGTACACCAACATCCAGGCCTACTCGACGAACGACCCGATCGAGGCCTTCCAGGCCGCCATCGACACCAGCACCAAGGTGCTGCTCGGCATCTGGACCTCTGGCACCGACAGCATCGATAACGAGCTGAGCGCGTTGAAGAAGGCCCAGGACACGTACGGCAAAAAGTTCACCGACCTCGTCATCGGCATGTCGATCGGCAGCGAGGATCTTTACCGCGTCTCCGAGACGGGCATCATCAACAAGGCCGGCGTCGGTGCCGGGCCCGACGTGCTGATCAAGTTCATCAACAAGTACAAGTCGACTTTCTCCGGCACCGCGTTGGGCAGTGTCCCCATCGGCCACGTCGACACCTGGGACGCCTGGACCAACGGCACCAACAAGGCTGTCATTGACGCCGTCGACTGGGTCGGCGTCGACGAGTACCCCTACTACGAGAACGGCAAGGGCAACGACATCAAGAACTCGGGCACCCTCTTCGACCGCGCCTTCAATGCCGTGTCGGGCGTCGTCGGCACCAAGCCCATCTGGGTCACCGAGACGGGCTGGCCTGCCACCGGTCCCAACTGGGACCAGGCCGTCGCCAGCGTCGACAACGCCAAGTACTACTGGCAGGAGGTCGGCTGCCGCAAGCTCTTCAACAAGGTGCCCACCTTCTGGTACAACCTGCGCGACTCGAACCCGGACAACACCATGAAGTTTGCCATCACCAACAACCTCTCGACCACGCCGCTGTTTGACCTGACGTGCCCGACCACCTTCGACACCCCGACTGCCGTCCCCACCAGCAGCACCCCCGCCGCCACCGGCGCCTCGACTGGCGTCTCTTCTCCCGCCAGCTCCTCCACCGGTGCGACGGGTGCTACCAACGGGACCACCACCGGTTCCGGGGCTTCCACCACCTCGAAGCCTGCTGGCAGCGGCGCCTACCTGGGCAAGAGCCTCTCGGCCGCCGCCGTCGCCAGCCTGGCTCTCGTCGCCGGCATCTTTGCCCTTTTCTAGGCGTCTGATGGGCTCGGTGTATTGGGATAGCGGGGATGTAATTGCATATCAATTTCCATGTTGGGTTAAGCCTGTATTTGGGTTGTTGGCATTCTCTGCCTTGCCTTGTCTCGTCCGATTTCTTCTCGCTGCCGGGCTGCTTCCCGACAGGCTGGATCTGGAGGACTTATGTGCGTGGTGTATGGTATTATTAGACAAGAGGGGCATCATAGAGAGGCAACAAGGTTTTGGTTTCCATCTTGCTCCATCGTTTGTGAACCTCAGGGGATATCTCTATTAATGCTACAGTAACCAGATACAGGGATAATGTTGTTTACCCACACAGCGCCGGCTACAAGACTTCCACTCCGAGCTTCTGCTCTCACAGCCAAGGGTTCGGAATGCTCTGCTCCAACACGGTTCCATTCCCCAACACCGTCCCGTTCCGCAAGATCTCAACCCTACCAGGGTGGAGTGTCGGTGGCGGATTGTCAAGCGTCGTGCCGTTGGCAAACATGATGCCGTTCCACCCCGCCTCCCCGCCCTCCTCCACCCCGCGCCTCCCGAGCAGCGGCGCTCGGCGCGTGGCAACACCGCAGTTCTCGCTCGCCATGTACAGGTTCATGCCCACCGCCAGGGTATACAGCTCAGCGCTCAGCTGGTCCCAGCTCCACTGGTTCTGCTTCTGCACGCCCACGTAGTCCACCAGCAGCACGTTGGGCCAGTGCTCCGGGTCCATCCCGTTGACGCCGGACCAGTACAGCGACGGGTTCGTCGGCTGCAGCGCGAAAGCCTGCAGCGTGTACGCCGTCGACGCGACCGCGTCCGGCGTCACCAGCCACTGCCCGATCAGCAGGCTGCCGTAGTCGCTGCTGCCGCCGCGGGTCACCGAGTGCCAGGTGGCGATCTGGTCCGGCGCCATGTCGCTGGCCTGCATCTTGTTGGACCAGTGGTCTTGGAGGCTCACGCGGCTGATGTCGTAGATGCCGTCGGCGGGCGACTCGCGGCCGTTGAGGTGGCCGTTGAGGAGGAAGAGGACGCAGCCCTTGCCCTGGTTCTGGTCCATGAAGTAGGACGCCTTTTGGTTCTGGAACCCCGTGCTCGTGTCGAGGTTGGCGCAGCGGTTGTTGACGCCGCGCAGCTTGGCGAAGAAGGCGTTGACGACGTCGTCGCTCCATGTGATGGCCCCGCGGTCCGGGAGCTCGTACCGCCCGATGAGGTAACGCACGGCGAAGAAGATGACCTCGCCCGGGTTCTCGGCTGTGAACCGGTTAATCTCGCTGACGACGTCGTCCAGGGACTCGCCCGTGTTGCCGATGGCCAGCGTGGCCATCTCGTCGCTGAGGTGCATCGCCCAGAAGCCGTTGTTTTGCCCGGCATTGTCGTTGGCATGGACGGACCCGATGCGGAGGTCGAACCAGCGGGACCCGGCGCGGAGCTGGTCGTAGAAGTTGACGCCCTGGTTCTGGGTGTTGGACACGCTGCCAATGCTAGTGATCTTGTTTGTGATCTTGCTCATGCCCGCGTCGTGCGAGCCGGGCATGATGAGGTGCCGGACGGGCCGGTCCCGAATCACGTCGTACATGTTCCGCATCCAGTTCCCGGGCCCGTGCCGGAGGGATGCCTGGAAGCCAAAGCGGCTGCTGCCCGTCATCACCAGGGATACGGCCGTCTCGCCTCCCGGGAACACGTATTCTCGCTGTCCGAGACCCATGCCGCTGAGGTCCAGCACGACCCGCCGAAGGTCGGAGCTGGAGGAGTAGGACTTCACTCGCAGGGCAAAGGCCTTGTCGGTGCCGTCCAGGTGGTAGTAGGCCTCGCCGGCGTCATCCCCGGTGAACCACGTCCCTCTGTACTTAACAGTGTTTTGACGGGCCCGGCCCTGAGGGACGTCGCCAAAGTCAAACGTGTCCATCTGGTACGAGTGGGTGTTATCCAGCTTGATCCGGTGCGGCGTGAGGTTGACGACGTTGACGTAGAACTTGGTGCTGAGCTTGCCCACCACGGGATTCAGCTTGTCGTAGGGCTGGAAGCTGCCGGTCGGGACCGCCTCGGTGCTGTAAGTGCGGTCTTGGGCCTTGCACACGTCGTCGGTCTGTCCGCTCACCAACACCCACGCGGTGCTGGCCAAAACGGCCAACAATTCCCAGGCTCTCATCTTGCCAGTGGTGGACTGGTAGTAGGGAGGGTGAGGTCAAAGGGTTGATGGGACGGGTTCATGACAGTGAGCCTCAGGGCGGCGGGATCAACCCCCCTGATGTAGTAGATGAATTCGAGATCCATTTTCATGTGGCGCATGTGCCTGACTCCAATCCATCGTGAGAAGGTGCAAACACCCCTGGCCCCCTTTTCGCCCGGGAAATGCCATTCAGGAAGCTGGTTTACACGCCGGCCAATCGCTTGTCTTCCCGCCCCCAGAAGGCATGCCCCTGGCTCCCGAACCCCACACCCGAGGGCCGCTGAAGAGGTCTCTTGAGCCGTCCTCGAGCCCTCATTGCTCGGTGAATTTGGGTCACCCTCAAAGACCACTCGTTGGTAATCACAACTCAGCTCAACGTGCCATGTCCACAAGATAAAGATGGTGGCATTTTACTCCAGAATCCAGGGGACCAAAGACTGGCGGCGAAGGTCACCTTCCCCCCTCCTCGGCCCCATGGGTTTCACATGCCCCCCGCAGAGACGCTGTTGTCGCATTGCCGCCAAGGGGTGGTTGCGTCCAGTGAGGAAATCGGCCCGCGACCGTGTTTGCCGTCTCTCCCCACAACATTCTGCTAATTAGTTTATGCGCAAATCAGTTCTGACCCCAGCATTCGAGGCCTGCATTCCGGCCGGGCCAATCCCTCCGTCTCTTCAGGATCCCTCTTCGGCAGCTGTCCTTGTTTGGAATGAACGTCCGGCTTGTGTGCCCTCTCGTTTACCGTTTTACTGCAGTGTGGCTATGGGGGCGTGTAAGACAGCAGCTGACCCTGAGGTCTCATTCATCAACCCTGCTTTGGCGGCAAACAGAGAGGCACGTTCAATGCCAATACTACCATAGCAAGTCAGTCCTACGCAAAGCCAGAAGTCAATAGCACTAGAGTGCATAAGGTACCTATCTGAAGGCTCTACGGACTTCATGTATATTTGGATTCCAGAGTGGCTGCACTCAGGCACAGATGATGAGTCTATTGCCGCCGTGTTGAGCGTCACTCTCGCTTTCGTGCTCAGACTTGCCGTGTACTTGAGAGTAACGTTAGTTGCCTACCTAGATAAGCCTCGTGCATCTGTCACTTGAACTGTCAGTTGAAGACATGTTGGCGCGCTAGAGTGCGATACGTACCTCAACGTCCATGTTGACAACGCCAGACGAACTGTAGCTCACGCAACTAACCACTCGTAATGCTACATACCTAGCAACAAATGCTGCGCAACTCGCCCCGAGGGAGTTTTGCAAGCTGATACGCAAGAACCCGGGTCAACCTGAATGGAACGGAGCCCTTAGAAACCTAGCCCCAGGTTTTCGTAGTCTCCAGACTTGATACGATGCGTAATTAGGTAGTTGAACGCGGGGGCTTGGCGACGCCGATTCTTGAAACTTCTCTAGAAAGTATAATCACTGCAGTGAGTCCTTGCCAGGTGATGCCGTCACATGCAGCTTGCCATAGCGTGCAAATCATCTGAAACCACTCACCAAAACTCCAAACTCTTGTCAGGGGTTCAAGAGTCTAGTCTGCGCCGAACGACGGCAGAACCGCGAAGCGTGGGCCGATTCAAAGTAAACGGGAGCCGATTTAAGGACCAGGCATGCAACTGCGATATTTTGCAGCCCAAGTTGATGTGCCCAATGGCGAGGGCGGCGTGTAGAGATACGAGAAGGGCGATGGGGTGACACTGACGCGCCTGTGGCGTCATCAGACCACACTTGCATACACCGGATGATGAGCAGCTCCAAGACAGCATCTCGCACAAAAGCTCCCACTTGCCCATCCGCAAACATGTTGAAACATCGAAAGACGGAGAGTTCATGATCTCAAAAAGTGCTCGAGTTGAGAGCCCTCGTGAACGTCGACATTGAAACAATTGACAACACAGGAGCCCGTGGCCATGCCGCTCACGCCTCCCTCTGAGTTCCTGGGGGCGTGCCCCAGGTTCCGCATATTGGTGCTCGGGAACCCCGAGTCGACGAAACTGGAGCTGTTTACCAAGATATTCGGGGTTGATCTCGAAAAGGTTGGTGCGCCCCCTGACCGGCCCCCGTGTCCCGCCACAGCCTACCGTTGTTGCTCTCCGGTACTGACCTGGTGATGCCCTCAGTTCCTCGTCGACGAGGGCTTCAGTCCCAGCCATGATATTGAGCAGGAGCTCGACTTACACAATCAGAACGCACGCCTGGCCATCCACACATGCCTCAACTTCGGGAGGGATACCGATGCAACTTACGACAGTGTCCGGGACTTCCTCATCTCGCGCTCGACACCGTCGACCAATCAAGAAGACCGCATCCACTGCATATGGTACTGCGTCGCGAGCGAGGAGGAGCGCTACGTAACCGAGGTCGAAAAGCACTTTTTCTCCACGGGACTGCACGCAGCGGCACCGGGTGTGCCCCTGGTCCTAGTCTTTACTAAATACGAGGAATTCGTGAGCCAGGTCCGGCTCGACTGGTCGCGGGATGCGCAGGAGCGCGGCCTGTCCAAGGTTGCCGTGACACACATCCTGCGGGATCTGTCGTCGAAGAAATTTGAAAGGCTGATTGGGAAGAAGTGGAAGGAGGTGCTTGACGGGACAACACCGAGGGTGTGTGTCTCGAGCGGCGAGAACGAGGACGACACGCGGAGTTTTGAGGAGCTGACGGTAAGGACGCTCGGGAGTCTGCGGGAGAGGAGCGTCAAGTTTGCGTTTTCCGCAGCGCAGCGGAATTCGGCCCTGATTTCAACACAATGTGAGCCAATATTTCCATCCTTCTTCCCTTACCCCTTTCACGCATCCCACTTACACAACCCCCGAGTCGCCGCCGAAACCGCCTCCGCCTATTTCTCAGTCGACACAGGCCACGCCCGCAAGCTGCCCGGCATGGACATGCGCGACATCCTCCCCAACTTCTTCGCCAAAGCCATCCAGCTCTTCAACATGCGCGACCCGACCGCCACCCTCGCCGACCCGACCCTCCTGCGCCGCGCGCTCGACGCCACCTTTGACGCCTCCCAAAAGGCCCTCCTAACCGACTCCCTCGGCAGCAGCGGCACCTCCTCCTCCAGCCTGGTCCTCAACCTGACCCCCCACGAGCGCGCCGTGCTCCTGGCGCAGGCTCTAGCCGGCGCGTTGCTCTTCCTGCACCGGCTGGCCGACAGCCAATGGCCGTACGACGCTTTCCTCGCGCCCTACACGCTCACGCCGTCATTCATCGCGCGGCAGTTTGAGGAGCTGCGGAGCGGGCGCGAGCGGCGCGAGGCCCTCGAGACGGTGGAGGCGAGCACCGTGTTCACGACGTGCACGCTGCGCAAGGGGGTTGCCGACCTGCTGGTGCGGGCGGTCGAGAGGGCTGACGCGGTGCGCTCGGGGGCGGGCGGGAATCAGCACCACGGCGCGCCTCGGGCGGTTGTTGTCGAGGACGACTCGGAGCTGCAGGAGATTTCGCTGAGCTTTGTCAATGACAAGGGGCCAGATGATATGGTGCTGCCGTGTGGGTTGACTATTTTGCCCTTGACGTGATTGGGGTCTAAGGGGAAATATTAGGTGTTGGTGACGGACGGGTTTGTAATAGGTATCTAGATCTTTTTTTGGTGAGCATAACATGATTCATTGGACAAACATCGGGTGAAGAAGTGGACTTGGCTTGACTTGGATTATTACCCATTTTGCTATCCTCAAGACGCCTGACCTGCAAGACCGGAGGACCGCAGAGAGGGGGGACAATGAAGAAGATAGAAGAAGAAAAGTGCCACAGAAGAAAGAAGGAAAGAGAAAGACAGGAGAGGGATAGCAAAAGTAATGAGGGGGAAAAGGTAGAGGACGGAAAAGAGAAAGCGAAAAACAGGCGGGCAGAGGGGAGGTGAGAGTGAGTAGGTCAATGGGACTTGATGAACAAAAAAGCCAAAAAGAATCTCTCCCGCCGGGAATTGAACCCGGGTCTCGAGCGATGTTATGAAGGCTTGCTTCGATGACAAGCTCACATACTGACCACTATACTACGGAAGATTTGCTGGTGTGGGCACCAGCCGTAGTGAGGAGTTGTTGCAAACGGGGTCCGGTAATACCCCATATGAAGGGAGTGTAGCATCATCCCCCAGTTGCCCTTTACGGACAGGCTTGTTGATGCCCCTGAGATGCGCGCTCTGAGTTTGGTAAACAGCAGTTGTGGATAACGAGCTGTCACCATTGTGACTATCCACCCGCCAGTAATTTTTGGCAAGTGAGCCGTAGTTTCAGCAAGAATCATTACAGGTTTCGTAATGTTTGGGTTTTCGCGAAGAGCCTGAGGTTGTTCATCAACCGGTTTTTTCTCTATCTGCATGCCGAGTCTGCTCCAATTTGCTCTCGCTCGCAAACTTTCGACTTGAAATGCTAATGACATTTGTGTTTTCAGAAACCCTAAGTCGCCGTGTCCAAGATCACCATCATTCAAGTTGTATTGGCCATCCTAAGAACCAAAACCCAGCATCTTCTTCTGGCCCTCGTCTCCTCGTCCTGAAAAGTTTGCCCAATCACGCCCACGCGCCAACCAAACTCATGCAAGCAGCGCCCAGCAAAACCAAGAAGCACGCCGTGACCCTCTTGCGGCCCCTCAGGACGCCCCAGCTCTGGTCGCTCAAAAAGTCCTCAGCCAGCAGCTCGATTAAGGCGGCAAACACCAGCAGGCCCGACGAGATGGCGTTCATGGTGCCGACCAGAATCAGGCCGAACTCAGAGCCCGGGCTGTAGAGGGTGTGTGTGGCCAGGCCGATGGCTTGGCCGATTGGTGTGCTGTTTTGGGGACCAGGACTGTCAGTTTTGGAGTGGTAAGGGGGGTACAGAGGGACGTACGTGCAGCCGTAGGCGAGGACCATCAGCCAGGGCTGGAGGGTGTTTTTCGGCCACGAGACGGAGGCGATGCGTGCGCCGAGGGCGAGGCCTTCGAAGGTTTCTGCTGGGGAGTCAGTTGTCGTGTGCTAGTGGGCAGACGCTGGCACTGGTAGGTAAAAAGCAAGGGAAACTGACGGTGAAACGCGATGGCGATAAGGAGGACCACAAAGTCGCCACCGATTGACACGCTCAAGGCCATGCCAATGAAGACGCTGTGGAATAAGATGCCCACTTCTAGCAACATGCACTGGAGGATGCTCTTTTTGTGGAGTTGCTCGGCTGTGAGGCCACCTCCGAGAGACTCGATTTCTAGGGCCTCTTTGGAGAGGTTGTTGGCCGCAGCAGGTTCCCGCGCTGATAACGGCTCGACGCTGCCGCGGCGGGTGGTTGAGGGGCGCGTGATGGCTGCCACAACGGCCGCATGGCCACAGTGTCCACCTCCCACGGGCGCCCTGGCGGCTTGGGTTCTTTGCCCCTGACTATCGGTCCCGCTGGTCTCTTTAGATCGGCGGGGTCGGGGAATAAAGTTCCGCGCAGGACTAAAGACCATCTCGATGATGCTCACGAAGAAGATGCCGATGAGGGCGATGGCGCCTGGCATCGCCGGGTAGTCGGTGGTCCAGAAGCTTGAGAGACACTGGTTGCCGAGCGAGATGAAGGCAGTCGGCAGCAGGTGCACAAAAGCAGTGGCAAGCAAAACACCGGTTCCAAAATGACGAACGCCGAAGAAGAAGGGCTCGGGAATGCGCAGGACAGGGAACTTGGAGGCCAGCATGGGTACCGCGCAGGCGAGACTCGAGACGGTAAGGATGATGAGCAACGCGCCGACGTGCAGGGGCGTGTTGTACTCGTCATCGCCAGCGATATTGCTGTCGCAGGCATCCTGTCGCTTCGAGAGACGGCGGAGAGTCGTCTCGGCTGCAGGGGGTCAGTGGGTTTCGCGGGCCGTACTACGAGGTCAAAAGAGGCTCACCTTTGGCGACGTTCATGACAGCAGGCCTGACAGCTCGCGCCAAGAAGGCCGGGACGGAGTTCCCAGCAACGTTGATCAGCATCGACACGGCCATGACCGACGCGATCCAGCCAATCCAGCCTGAGGGCGGCCGGACTGGGCGAGGGAGAGGACGGGCCTGGCCTTCACCACCAGGCGCTGCCTCAGGGGCAATGAGCGAGCCTGTCGTTGTCAGGTTGACTCCACTAATTGAGGAATCACAGAGTTGTACTTACGGCCAAGCCGGCTGCTCATTGCAAGAGGTTGGCGTGCGAAAGAGTCGGCGCGGTAGTCGCAAATCTGGCCATCGCTGGTTTGCTTCTCGTCGTCGAGGAAGCCGAAGCTGTTTCCGGGAGGGCCAGCACATCCATGGCGGTGTTCCCGGGTGTTGGCAATGCCGTTGAGATCCTGGCGGGTCGTCAAATCCGGGGCCAGAAACGGCGGGTTCTGGTTCCACGTCGGATGTTCGAGGTCGTCCTCTGTCCGCGATGGCCTGTTCATTGTCTGAGTTTGTCCGGTGGCTTTGAGTTGCGCGTGTGTACCTATTTTGTGCCGTTTCTTTGTTCCCTCTCAAGACCGTGTTTCGTGTATTCTCTGAACTGACCAGTTGGCTCTTGGAATATCGAAGACAGGTCAGAGGTCTAGTCGCAATTCGTGACTCGTCGTCATCCAAGGAATTTGCTTCCAGCGTGACCGGCAAACAGCCCGTGCCAATTCTGGAAATTACTGGTTCCGTGGGGCGCGGGAGTGACGCCGAATCCCTGTTCTGCGCCTGGCCAGCCTGGTCAGCTGGGCACTGATTCGCCGAGGCAGCGCTTGGACAGGCTTCACCCCTTGTTCCGGGCTCGGCAACAGGGAGAGCAGTTCGGAAACTCACGGAGCTTGGGCAGTTGTCACGGAATGAATGCATCTGCAATTGTCTTCTTTCGTCTTCTTTCTTGTACGAGCCGCAACGAAAGAGGACGTCAACGTCATGAATGCCAGTCAAGTCCTTCAGACCGCCCTCAAGAACTCCCTCCCTGGGTGTCCAATTCCTGCATCATCACAAGGGTTAGTTAGGGTATCACACTTAAATAGGGGTCGCCGATGTGTGAATGTGGCCACTTACACGGCCGGATGACCACAGTACGGCCCCAAACCGCTTGGGCTCCAAGGCTCAAAATCTCTGCCCCCTAGCCAGCCAGCCTTCCGTAACATCACACTGATTCACACACCTGACCCGACAGCCCGACCTCACCCGCCTCAGCCCGCCCACTTTCCGACGTGCGGCCCGGCCACGCCCCTGCTTCGATTCTCGCCCCTCCGTCTCGGCATCGCCGCCGGGTGGCGTCCGTCTCCTCGCCTGGCTCGCCTGGCGCCTGGCTGGACATCCTGAGACTCCCTCGAGACTCCATAGGGCTGGAGGCGAACATGTGGGGTGAGCCTGGACCTGCTTGTTTGTTTTGCCGGGGTAGCGCCAAATCTCGGAACTGGAAGTGTGCATCCCCATCCCGCTCGAACAGGGCCGCCCCACCCAATAATACGCTTAGCTGGAAGACGGCATCGTCCACGAATCGAAAGCTCGAGTGTTTTCGTTGTCTGTCTTCCCCAATACACCACCTTTGGTCGGCGATCATGACGACGTAGTTACGGGCTTGAGAAACTCCTGGGTAGATGACTGTTATGTCTGTACTTGGACGAGGATAGTGATAGAGAGAGCAATTTTTCATACACGGTCAATCTGGCGGTGAAACTCACGTACTGCAGGTGGTGAAAAACTTCAAAGAGAAAAGTGAGATTGTCAACAATGAACTACCTCTTAATACTCGGCAGGGCATGTTGCCCGGGCAAGTTCGACTTGCATGATTGTTTCCAGGTCCCCTGCGAGCTGAGCCTGGAGTTCCTGGTCCTCGATCCAAACGCCATTCCTCAGCCACAGAGACTGCAAAACGCAGAGCCGACGATGAATCTGATACACGGCTTCGTCAATACTGCTGTTTTCAGGGAAAAGCCCCTCGTCAACCACAAAGTCGAACACATGCAAGACGAAGGCGGTGGCGTGCTCCTCCTGTCCCCATTGCTTTTGGCTTTCTGGTGACTCTTGGTTCCAAAGCCACTGCACCGGCGGGTTATCCATGGTCAAATGGACTCGGGCCTTGATCTGCGCGAGGTCGGGGTCCAAAGCCCGAGGGTGGTCCTGCAAATAGTTGAGGACGTATTCGTTGAAGTATGCGACGATGAAATGGGTCGCTTGGACAGATGTGAGCCCGAGATACTGGGCTAAGAAGCCGGTGGCTGAACGCATTGTCGGCTTGTGTTAGATCTAGGAGGTTAGAACTCCTAAGTGGTTGCGAGATTCGAGGAGGGAAGATGAGGCTGCCTGGAGATGCACTCAGACTTTGCTTGGATCAGGAAGTACTGTTTTATTATACTGCTGTTTTCTCGAACGCCATAATGCCATTGTCCCCAGAACTTCAGGCTTGTTCTTCTATGTTCCATCTCAACACCGCCCTGCATCGAGCCCCTGACTATTCGTTACCGAACAATTCTCACGAGACAAAGAGCCCAACAAAACCTGAACAAAGCCAAGATAATCTTGAGACTGCACAAACCTGATTCAGTCGTCGGCCTCCACATTTCGAGATCTAGGTACCTATGCTTGTTTTCCGACTCAGACTTCTATATGATAAAAACAGCACTCTAAATGAACAATGACAGATTGCAACCACCCCCCCCCAACCCCTTCTCATTCCCAGCTCCATCTCAAACTCCAACCTCGAACTTGGTACAATCATCCTGCGCTCCCCTCTGCGCCACAGGCATTGCAACGGGCTGATGATTTCTCGCCGCCACCATGGTACACACGCGATACACTCCAGCAGGCAGGCCTCCCGTAACCTCGGCCCTTAACCCACCCTGCCCATCCCCTGCGTCGTCCACGCCCTTGAAGAAGGCAAACTTGGTCGGGTCCGGTGCGGCCACCGTTCGCAGGCTGCCGATGTCCTGGATCGAGATGTGACAGTGCCCGATCACGTCGCCGTTCTCGTCCAGGTCCTGCGGCGCCGTGTAGTAGTTGGCACTGGGGTTCACGAGATACCCCGCGCGCAGATTGCGTGTTTGGATGGTTACGGCGAAGGTGGTGTTGGGCGCGAGACGGTCACCGGGCTGGGGCGAGGTGATGATGGAGGAGATCATGTTGGTGGTGGCGGGGATGCGGCCTAGCGGGATGCCGTTGCAGGAGCCGTTCTTGTTCTGGAGGCCGTTGGTGAGAGTTCGGCCGGCGCAGAAGTTGATAAAGTTTGCCACGTCGCTGGGAGGGGAAGGGTGGTGTGAGCGGGTGTCTCAGACGTTCAGGGGAGGGAGGGGGGCTTTGGAGCTGCGTACGTCGACGACTTGCTCAGGCCGGGCCTAATTCCGGGTGTCCCCTCTTCCAAGCCTGTGTACAGACTTCCGGTTTGCAACGCATCTGGAGATAGACAGGTGGTTGCTGGAGAAGGCTGCTCGGTTTGGGAGCTCTCAACCTCGCGGGCACATGGAGGCTCCCTGTATACGGCAAGTCCAAGAACCGCCCCGAGAGAGGAGAGAAGAAGCGTTGTTGTCGTCAACGGGAGCATTGTGAAGCTGTTAATTGAATGCACAATCGGCTCTCATCTCTACCTCTTGTCTTGCAGAACCCAGACATCTTAAGCGCGTGGAGGAGGGTCTGGACTTTTCTCGATGCCCCATAATCAACCGTATTGAGGCCGATTTGCTGCAGGGACAAGACCTCCCCCATATTGCAACGCCCCGGCTAAATCCCACCGCCAGGACACCGCCAACCAGATTGCCCTACGCAGATTGCATCGCATGAGACTGATGTTCATCACCAGGAACATGGGTTCCATCCTTCTCTTCTCGTCATGGCCAAGGCTTGGCCGGCGCATGTGCTTGGTAACTGAACGATATGCAGCCAGGGCTGATGAGAAACTTGCTTTCCCAGCGAGGTATTGAGAGGCCAATGCTCAGAATTGAAGGGAACGGCGAGAGAGGGTGGAATAAGCATAGCTGTGGTTCAATGGAAGGAAAGCTATCTGCATCTTCATCGTGCTCGCTTTCCAGCTCTTGTAGATCTTGCGGGGCGAGGATGAATGCCGCTCAATGTAGGTGTTGTAGATACAGATGCCGTGGTAGCGGTTTTTCATTTTGTGCACAAGTATAAATTATACCTCGACCCTTAAAGACAATCGGGGGCTGCCGTTCGCCCCTCCTCCTAGTCGTACAAAGTAACGTCTTCCCTCACAAGCGTCCCATGACGCTGCCACTCATCAGCCTTCCTGAGCAACTCGTCCCTGAGCCCCCGAAACCGATCCCAGCCCTCAACCTGGCTCTGCACCACCGGTCCTACGTACACAAACGACGGATGCCACGTCGCCAGATTCCACATATCCTCCACACGAACATGCCTCCACCACAAACACGGCCAAACATCATCAAGCAACACCGAGCCCAGGACCCTGACCGTTCCTTCAAAGCCCCGCGCTTCACGGCCTGGTGCGTTCTCTGCCTTTCTACCAACCAGGATGAAAGGGCTCATATCCGCCTCATCAATGAGCGTCTGCCCAGGAAGTTTAGTGCCGTTGATATACGAATCAATGCTGCTCTGGTCAGCAACCAAGAAGGCTGGGGCGTTCAAGCCGTGAAGACCAGCACCCTGATTCTCGTCCAACGTCGCGAAGTGTTTCCTGGCACCTTCAACGTTCCCCTCGGCAATCCCAAGGTCCCTCCCATCCAGCCACCTGATCTCCCTCTTCTCCTTGACTCCCTCCGCTCCAGCGACCCCCGCTCCCCAGTTGTTGACGTCCGCCTCGAACCTGCGCAAAAACGTGGCCCATTGCTCGTCCGAGTGGCCATGCCACAGCCGGTACGCCACGAATCCCCACTTGGTATACATCGGCGGCCTTCCCTCACTCTGTGGTTCCATGGACCGTCTCAGCGCTCCGACCCACATCTCCTCCCGAACCGGCACCGCATCACCTCTCAGCTCCCTCCGCCCCTGCGCATACGCTGCTCTCACGGCCCTAGTCGGCGCGGTGACACCCTCCCCGGAAAATGCATTATCATCCTCCGGGGCAGGAAGGGCGGTCAATCTCTGACGAACCAATGCCGCTACGCGCTGGTGATACACTTCATCCCGCTGCCGGACATCGACGGGGTAGCTACCGCCAAGCGGGGTAGCACCGTGACTTTGGATATACTGAGGCCAGTTGACGATCGGTGGAGACGTGGCATGCCGCCAGTGCGGGAGGGTGTTTTTGAATCCCACGAGTGGGAAGAGGATGGTCCCGTCAAGACGACGGATACTATGGCAGAGCATTTCAAACTGCGTGTAAGCGGCGTCCTGTTCGGGGCTCATGCGTCTTCCGCCCGATATGGTCGGGGCGGTTTGCATCCTGTCTATCGTGGCGTCGGCGATGCGATCGGCGCGGGAGGCGGCCCAGGCGTGGATGCGGTTGGCGATGAACGTGACATGGGAAAAGAAGAACTCGGCCCAGAGGTCGGCGAGGCGAGGGGCGGGTGATGGGCGGAGGATCCTGAGGGTGGTGGCGTAGTAGGCGTCCAGGACGGTGTCGAAGTGGGCGAAGACATCGTATCCCTCGTTGTAGGCTCGGCGCATCTTGCGGGAGGTCGCCGGCAGGCTGAAGTGAACCATATCGCAGGCCTTGAGTAGGTGTTCGACCGCGAGATCAATGTTTTCCGGCGCGTCGAGCTTCTTTTCTGCCCAGCGCCGGTCTGAGAGAGGAACCATGCCTGCCCAGAGCCGCTGCCTGCAGATTTCGAGTTCGAAGTCGATCTCGGTTGGCCCGGAGAGGCCGCCGCCGGAAAACATGGCTTCAATGTCGAACATATCCGCCAAGCCGGAGAAAGTCATGCTGAACCGGTTCATGGCCGAGTCGCTGCGGATGCGGTTGTCGTTGTACGGCGCGGGCGCCCAGTCATTGTACGGCTGCATGAACTTGGCGATGTCTGCGGGCGAGAGCGTGGGTATTGCCGTCACCTGGCCATTGGACAGTCTGTGGTTCGAGAGGAACTCCATGAATCTGCCCAAGGTCCCGACCGGCAATGGCGTCTCTTGGACCCAGATCTCGTTGCCCGTCTCGGGCGCGTTGATGGGGTTGACCTGGCCGATTGGCCGGCCCGTTGGCCCGGGTGGGTTGAGCCATGATCGGCGAGACATGGCGTTGGACCTGATGGATGCGAGCTATCAGTGGCCCCGTAGTGGTCGTCGTGAAGGCAACACGTCGGGTTGTTGCGTCTCCGTGGCGCACCTTTGCTCAGGGCGGCGCCGATTTTAAGCCAGGGGAACCGCTGGCTCCATTCTGCCTGCAGCGATCAGGCAGCCGTCGCGTATCCTTTGCGAGACTCCAAATGGTGGGCTCTCATTTCACGGGCCGGGCCACGTCTTGGGCCTCTTGGCAGGATCTCACCGCCAGCAACCCCACTATCTACCCCAAGTATTTCTGAGTTAGCACCCCTATCGACGGACAGGGGTAACCATTTATACGTCCACAGTATTCCGTACTCCGTACCCAACAGGGAGAATTGGGAGAGCAGGAACTTGGGAAGTTGCCGGGAAAGGAGGTAGAATCCCACGAATACAGAATCAACTTCTCAACTCCATTCAGCGCACAGATGCTCTTCTCCCCGTCTTATCGGTCTGGAGACCCAGGGACCTTACCTAACGACAATTCCTGGCCCGAAACTCCAGCTTCTTCAAACTCGGGCGATTTTGAATATTGACACAGCCCTCCCCAAAGGCGGCCAGGAGAACATGGTGCTTCAGGCCCAAAAGAGACATGGTTGCGATGGACTGATCAGGTTACAGTGGGCAGGAATTTTGCCTGGACTTTTGGATCGACTGCAGGCAACAACCCACCGACAACCTCAGGTACCTGGTAGGCAGCATGGGCGCTAAGAAACTTTGGGAACAGCTGGCTCGCTTCTTGTGGGGCTCGATCACAGAAGACAACGAACCGACGGAACACATAAATCAGCTCCAGCTGAGGCTGGGCTCTCTCTCTCTGTCTCCCTTCAAGTTTTCCCGCTTCATCGATACTCTCGACTCTATTCATGAAATAATAATACCTGATCCGGCCATCCCTCCAATCGACCCTCGACAAGCAGCCAGCCATGGAGCCAAGACGGCACCAGTATCCCGGTGTGGACCTCCCTTTGCGGCACCTCGGCGAGGATGACGCCCCCCGCGTGGGCTTATATGAGCGAATCGAGGAGTCAGAGTCTGAACTCCTTCACGTGCGCGAGGTTGCCATGATGCTCCTGATGGACCGCCTCACCGACAAGCCCAATTGGCACGAGAAGGTGTTTGACGACGCCATCGTCGCCAAGTGGCGCACCGAGGCCCTGACCCAGTCCGAAGAGGCCGTCTACAAGGAGATCATCGGCGGGGAGGATGTCCCCATGCCCAAGCGGACGCGAATCATCTCGGAAGAGGCTTTCGGTTATGTATGTGAGTTGCCTTTGCCTTGCCGTTTCCCCGCTGACTCGCGGTCCCGATTCCTAGTCCATCGCCGAGCTGAGATGCAAGGCCGCCTTCTTCAAAGAGACTGGCCTGGTCTTCACCATCAATTCAGCCGGCCGCCAACAGCGTCATAACACCGCCGTCAAGGCCGACTCCCTTGTCAGTGGCGAGCTCCAGCAGGACCTCAAGGCTGCGTTTGAGAAGCTGCGCGCCGAACAGGGCGCCGAACCTGACTGGCACCCGAGGAGCAACGACTTGGTCCAGGATTTGGTCCACCCCTCCATGTATCCGTTCGTCTATGGTATGGCACACACGCCCTCCTTCTATCTCTCTAGCGCTCCCTGACAGACAGATGGCAGGCCAGTCAAAGTTCATCCAGGACGAGGTCGTTGGAATCACCGAGGCCATAGACAGGTGGTCAGGCAAAGGCGAGGTTGTGCCCATGACCAAGGAGACCCCCGAAGATGACGCCTATTGGTCTCGGATCTACCAATGGCTCCCAGCCAACCTGTCTTTTCAAGACGACGGCACTGTGCGTTTCACCAGCTACATCAACAACCTCCACCCAAAAAAGCATCCCGAGATTTACCGTCTGATCGAGGAGCTCATTGACAGGGCCATCCCCGCTTGGGATGCAGTCCTCACCAGTGCGCCCATTGTCAACGGCCCTGATGACGAGGAGACTCAGATGCGCTTTGGCATGCCACTGCCGGTTCTTCAGTGGGCTCCCCATTCCACGAACCAACCTATTCTTAGCGCGGTTGGCTGATCTGGACTTCCGCAGAGAGGAGGACCAGGAGGAGGTATGGGAGAAACTCGATGCCGATGTTTTGGCTGCTCACGAGCAGAAAGAAGGTCCTATCACGTTCCACCCACATGAACTGGAATATTTAGAGATGATGTCCGACGAAGAAGAAGAGGACGGAGTGGTCTCCGACGCGACAGCCGAACGCTTGAGTGAGGAGGAAAAGATTGCCCGGAGGATTCAGAAAATAAAGTGGAGGGATATCCGAGATCCGATCCTCCCCGAGCCAACCGACTTCATGCCCATTACTTACAAGATCACGGAGGCTCTCAGCAAGAACTTCAAGAAGACCGGCTTGCAGGTTATTGTGAAGATGGCCTCCATCGAGCTCACCCCTGAGAAGCCCGTCTTCCCGGCCGGCGGCTGGCATGTGAGTTCTTTCTTCCGCTACACTCTTCGACATGGCGCTGACTGTATTCAGGTCGAGGGACAGATGAACGAGCACATCGTTGCAACTGCACTATACTACCTCGACTCGGAGAATGTAACGCCGAGCCAGTTGTCGTTCCGCATGGCCACCAGCCCAGATCAGGAAGACCTGCAGTCACGAGTTGGCCAGGATTTGTACCGCGTATACGAGCACATCTACGGCACCAGGCTGGGGTTTAATAATAGCGAGACAGTCCAGAACTACGGCAGCGTACACACGCCCGAGGGACGGCTGCTCGCGTTTCCAAATGTCTTGTAGGTGCGGCCCGTCCTAGCGAGTCTGCTCGACCTCTAACCCGGTCTTTCCCAGTCAGCATGCTGTATCCTCCTTCAGCCTGCAGGATCCCGCCAAACCAGGCCACCGCCGCTTCATTGCTCTGTGGCTTGTCGACCCGCATCAGCGCATCATCTCGACTGGAAATGTGCCGCCACAGCAGTTCAACTGGTGGGCTGAGGCCGTGTTCGGCACCGAATCCAGGGCTGCCAAGGGCGACATGCCGACCGAGGTGTTTCAATTGCTCCTCGAGCAGGGCGCCGACAAGGTCGTCAAGCCAACCGAGGACCTGCTCAAATCGATGAGCAACCAGTTGCCGGCCGAGGTTCTGGAGATGGTGCGTCGCGAGCGAGTCAAGACGGACGGGTTGATGACGGTTGAGGAGGCGCGAGAGCACAGGCTGGCGCTGATGGACGAGAGGAGCGCGTTTGTGACGATGAATCAGCAGGAATTGCAGCGAAACTACGGTTTCTGCGAGCACTGAGGGTTCGAAGACTTGCTTTTCGGTTCAGTAGTCGCCTGAAGGGTTTGTGGGTTGGGTGAGCTTTCTCTTATTTTCACTCAAGTCACAGAGGAAACTTGGATCCAAGAGTCAGGGGTTACAACATTAAATTTCTACTCTCTATTTTTGAACAAGAAAAGCACCACAAAAGTCCTTTAAATGTCGCCAAAACCCAGAGAAAAGAACCGCCAACCTCTCTGCTAGTACCGCCGCACACCTCCACTCGCCAGCCTTGCCTTCGCCGCTTGAGCAGGTGACTGAGTACCTATTTACTGCCACTGGTAAACGCTCAACCGGTTGGGCCCACCGCAAACCTGGCCAGCAGCGCCAGAGCAGGGCATGTAGCAGTCCGTGCTGACGACGTTCACGCTGCCGAGATCCAGAGCCGAGCCGCAGTAGCACTCGGAGCTGTACTCGACGCCGAACCAGAGGTACCCCTCGTTGAGGCAGTAGTTGCCGCAGTCGGTGACGGTCATGAGGGTCGACGAGTAGGCGCTGGCGCCCGAGAGCGCGCGCACGGGCGACGTCTCGGTCCAGCACCCCTGGTCCACCTGGGTCGTGACGGTTCCCGTGTGCGGGTAGGGGGTGTAGGTCGGCGGGGTGGCCGACGAGCCGTACAGCGAGAGGCGGTTGGGGCCGCCGCAGATGTCGGTCGGACCCGGGCCGCCGGGGCACACCATCCCGCAGTCGGTGGCAAAGGCCGGGAAGGAGCCGACCGCGAGAGAGTTGTCGCAGTAGCTGTCGGGGTCGAAGTGTCAGTTTGGTGTTGTCAATGGGTAGTGGGATGAGAGGCGGTACATACCACTCGCCGCCATACTCGACGGCCCACAGGTCGAAGGGAGGGTTCGGGTACTGGCCCGTCGTGCAGAAGTCCTGGCAGTCGCTGATGGTCATGGAGGTGTAGTTGACCCAGGAGGCGCCAGTCAGCGCACGGGCTGGGATCTCGGTGTAGCAACCGTAGTAGGTCTGCGCGAGAGCGGCGGGCACAATGGCCGCGAGGGCAAGGAACTTCTGCATCTTGTATGTGTTTGTGTGAGGGACAGGCTGTGAGTCTTGAGTGTTGTGAGGTTGATGGTGAGATGGAAACAGAGGATGACAACATCGAGGGAGAGGAGCATATTTATACTCGAGAAGACTCTCCTCTCCTTGTCCCAGCTGTCCCACTCCCAAGTCGAGAGCTTCTCTCTCTTACACAGCAGAACACCTGATCACACGGTAGGATTGATCTCCCAATCCCAACGATCACACCCTGTCTGCACTCTGCACTGACACCCTCCCAGGTTGGTAACCAGGCCGTGCCAGGGTCCCCGTCGACGCCCAAATTGAAGAGCCTCAAGTCACCATTCAGCTGAGATGCGGCCGCATTCTCGCTCTGCATATGCGCGGTGTGGATATCACATGCAGCCTTCGAGTCTGCGCCGTACCGCATGGGCAAGGACGAAACCCGAGAGGTGAAGCTTGGACACGTCCAGGATGCCAGTCTGCCCTGGCGAGCCGCTATTGTTTTGTTGAACAGAGCCTCAACCCGATGCGTCTCGATCCAGCCACCGTGCCACAGCATGTCCCGTTTTGGAGGACCAGGCTATCGGGCGGTCTGGGTATTGGTGCAGCCTCGTGGGCTCCGATGATGGGATGCAGGTGAGATTATCTTGCCAGCTCAGCTCCAATTCGACGCAGAGCGCGCGCTACTGCCCGCCCTGCAGCAGCCACAGGGGAGAGTCCCCCGGAACACGGCACGGTCGGGATCAGGGTCAGGGTCAGGGGTATGGATGTGTGTCTTCGGGCGACACAACGGCGTCCCCCGCTTTCACTCGCCGATTTTCTGTTCCTGCATTTTGTGGCATCAAACCAGGCACACCCAAAAGGGGAACTCGCAGAGGGACTCCAATAGACCACGCCACGGCGGCGATAGCTGCTTCATGTTTGTTGAGGAGCAGGACAAGCCCACCTCCACGCACGGAAACCAACCGAAATTTGTGCCTCCTCATGGCCGTTCAGCTCAGGTTCTCAACGCCCCTTCAACGGCAGCCGCAAACGGTATTTGTCTTGGCTGAAGGTTGAGGCGTACGTTATGGCCAGCAGCTCCCAGTCTGAAGTTTGCGGGTTATTTTCGGATCCAATTAATGTTGACTTGCTCTGGACAGCTGCATTCACCAGGTTCAACCGACGAAAGGAGATTTCCCAGTGCCTTCAGGAGCTGCAGCCTGGGCCACCCCAGCGCGTCTCGGCGAATGAGGGGGGCACTCGATCCGCCTTCGAACCCTTTTCTGCTCGAGACGATCCCCATCTCTCAGATCCTCATGGCCCGCAGTAACCAGCATTCCGAGGGTGTCAACCAGGTACGGAATTGCCCGTTCTGCGGGGTTGCAGATGCAACATGATCTGGGCAATTTCGAGTTGGCGAAGAATGTAACCCAGATCCGTTATTAACCGCCCCAGCTGTCATATATTTGTGGGAGCGAAGAGTCCAGAACCAGATCAACCGCCTAGGATCTCCGAGCTGAATCGTTGCCATCTGTCCGCAGGGCCGCCCAGACCCGTCTCCCACCTTGACTTCATGTACAGGACATTCCCGCTTCCAAACACCGTAGTATCCGAGGTCATTCGCCTCAGCTTCTGCGGTTGCGCCAGGGTAGCACTCGCTCTGCATTGCATACAAACTAGAGCATGCACCAGATCAATAAACCGACGCGGTTGCCGGTGTCCATCTACTGTGTACGTTAGCTTGGCGGTGGATCACAGGTTGCATTCCACCAATGTAGGGAAGTGTTGAATTGGAAATAGATGGAACGCTTGCCAGCACCGGACCCCTACCTCCGTGCCCCTGACCCTAGGTCTGATTTCCACACACCAGCCAACACCGAAGGCTGAAGGAGTATTCATGTCGGGAGCCGTGTGGCCATTACGAAGAAACTCTGATTATTTCTCCGCCACCAGCGCCAACGTCTTGTCCAGCTCAGCAACTTCTTTCTGATGAGCGCCCACGGGGAGGGGGGCTAGGCGCCGCCGCAGCAGGATTGTCGGGAGCGTAATCACATCTCGGAAAGGACCGGAACTCGAAAGAGGAAAACGAAATCTTCTCGCGTCTGCGATTGATAGGCGTTGCTGCCCCAGTGACGTTACTCGGTGAGTTATCCCAGTCCTGGCGCTGAGTAGGTATCCTCCAATGGTCACTCACCATGGCTGGGATATTCAACATGGAGAGACGCCACTGGCAAGCAGCATCATTCCACCAAGCAGATGGATTGAAGCTTGGTGTGGATCTCCAGGCCCACGCCGTCGATAGGTAGACAACATGCTTCATCCCTCATCCAAGAAAGAAAGCAACAAAAATGTGGACTTCTGGACTGAAATAGCATTCATGTGAGCTGACTCGAGTCTCCTTAATTATAAACAAAGAAAATTGATTATTGTGCGGTCTTTGATAGAGACTAGGAGTGATAATAGCACCCGTAACCCCATTTCCCTCTATAGTCGAACGCCTCCAAGAACTGATCATCCATTCAGTTCTTTTTAGACTTCTTGAACTTCGTGAACAGCCCCTGAAACCCCTTCCCCCTGACCCGGAAGACATAGTAAACCCCAATAGCGACGGCGATATCGAACACAATATACGCCCACATGATGCCAAAGTTCCTCCACCTCTGGCTCCAGAAGATATCCACGGTCGCCAGGAACTGGTCCGCCACGCTGAGCGGACAGTACGCGCACGCTTCCGTGGCCGTCGGATTCTGCAGTATCCCCTGCGCCTGGTCCGCCAGCGGCTTGAGGTACTCCATACAGGTCATGTTGGGCGGCGGGTTGAACACGAGGTTCTCGCTGGCCGAGCACACGACGGGCCGGGAGTGTAGCATCGTCGACGTGATGCCCGAAATCCAGTAGGTGAAGGGTGAGACGTAGTACATGAAGGTCCAGAACCCAGGCAGTGCCTCCTTGGTCTGCAGCACGCCGCTGAAGATGATGCTCATCATGGTCAGGAGCACGACAAAGGCGGAAGCAGCCTGCGCGTCGGGAAGCGCCGCGATGGTCATGTGCGCGAAAGCGCTGGCGTAGATGAAGAGCTGGATGATGAAGAGCAAAACGAGACCCTGCCGGGCCGAGTCTTGGACGCCGACGACGGGGTAATAGAAGCAGGCGAAGGTAAGGATGCCTGTCAGAATCTGGTAGGGCATCTCAACCACGATGTTGGCAATCAGGAATGCCTTCCACGAGTAGGACTTGCTCGGGCGCTCGCGAACTTCGTAGAGGGAGCGCTGCGTAATAAAGAGGGGCTGGATCTGCTGCACCAGAGTGGTAAATAGCGTCGTGACCATGAATACTCCGAAGAGCACGTCTCTCATGCCGGCCAGGGTCGAGTCGGGCTGGAAGAATGAGAACCCAATGAAGAGCCCGGCCAGAACACCGAGCATCAGCTTGGAGAGAACATAGCCAGGCATTCGCCAATACTGCTGGAAAATGCGTTGCGTAACGGCCCAAACCTGGGCGGAAAACGGCATGGCAAACTCGGAGTGACTGTCTCCGTTCTGGCTGTCGTCGGCTTTCGTCTTCTCAGCCTGGCCTTGGCCCTGGTCCTGAATCCGCCCAATCTCGGCCCGGACAGCGTTGTACTCCTGGCTGCCCTTCCACACCGAGTGCCAGTCCTCTCCGTCGCGGTTGACGCCCTCTGCCACAATCTCGAGCATGAACTCGGCAGGGTTCTCGTCATCACCGCACTTGCGAGAGCCATTCCTCTCAAAATACCCGAGCAGAGAGCGCGAGTTCTGCCCGATATCTCCGAAGTAGACCGTCTTCCCGCCCTTGGCCAGGAACAGCAGACGATCAAATTGCTGGAACAGGATGGCATTCGGCTGGTGGATGGTACACAGCACAGCCTGACCGGCATCGGCGAGCTTGCGGAGGAATACGCAAATAGCCCAGGCGCTTTGCGAATCGAGACCGCTCGTGGGCTCGTCGAGGAAGAGAAGCAACTTGGGCTTGGCGACGAGTTCGACACCGATGGTGAGGAGCTTGCGTTGCTCAACGTTCAGGCCTTCGCCGGGAATACCAACCACCGCGTTGGCGTAATCTTGCATCCCGAGCATTTTGATGACTTCCTCGACGAACTCGTACTTTTCCTTTTTGCTGACAGACTTGGGGCGGCGCAACATGGCGCTGAAACGGAGACTCTCTCGGACGGTAGCCGTGTCGAGGTGGAGATCTAGAGAAGATGCGTCAGTAAACACGCGCTGGTACGGTTATGGCAAGAAGAGGAAATAGAGAAAGGGGGATCGCTGACCTTGCTGCTGCACATAACCGGTCTGGCGTTGGAAGTCGGCCCCGAACGGCCTACCGTTCACCAACATATCGCCCGTGACCACGCCGACCGTTGTCCGCTGCGCGAGGACATCTAGCAGGGTGGTCTTGCCGGCACCCGACGCGCCCATCAAAGCTGTCAAAGTGCCGGGCTTGACCCAACCCGACACATTATCCAGCAGGCGGCGTTTGCCCTCCTTGACATCGATGTCGTACACGACGTCCTTCCAGGTGAAGAGGTCCTTCTGTGGCTCAATGTGGGCATTCTTAGGCTGAGTTTCGTGCTCGGACTTGGTCCCGGCCATGTCGTTGGCCGTTTCTTCGTCGCTGCCCTTGCGCTTCGGATCGAGATGAGCCGGGACGTTTCCCCTTGGAAAGACGAGTGCCTCGGCCGTGCTGGTGGTGGACGAGTTGAGTTCGACAGCGGCAAAGTAGATGAACATAAAGCCCACCAGAAACCCCATAAGAATACCAAAGTTGCGCCAGACATGCGAGTAGCTATAGCTGTAGTTGGTCTGGATATAGGCGTCCCCGCTGACAGTCAAGCTTCCAGCCACCGCTCCTGGGCTGTTGCAGATGAAGGAGTCGCCGACTGGGGGCGAGAATGGGGGCACGATGGAAGAGCAGGGGAAGTCTCGGCCGTGAAACTCGTTGGCGATGAGGATCTCAAAGGCGTAGTAGATGGGGTTGATCCATCTGATCCAGCCGAACCAGGGGTGCATTTGTGGGACGGGAATACTGCGAATCGTTAGCATCCAACTTCCAGTTGACCGTCCTCACCCCAGATTCACGGGGTATACCAACATGAAACCCGAATATTGAACCAGCGCCAACACCGCCACCCCCGCCAGTGCCATGGCCTGCGAGACGGACTTGGTGATACCGGCGAGGGTGTGGAAGAAGGCCCCCATCACAAAGGTCGCAACGTACGACACCAAGAAGAACAAGAAGAACTGGCCCGGTGTCCTTGCTAGCCCGGCCATGAAGTAGACAATAACGTTGAACACGACGGCCGTAACAAACTTGACTGGAATGTCTCCGGCGACCCCCGCCGCAGCCTCGGTGGCTGGGTGATAGAATGCATACGACGCATGCTTCTCCACGATCGGCCGCTGCTCATACAGGCCATTGATCTCCGAGATGGCCGTCAAGGCGTTCAGCAAGATGGCCATGAATAGCACCGACCCCTTGGCGTTGAACCCGACTGTCGTATCCGGAGTCCCGTAGAATATGGAGCCGATGATGAGAGCCATGACGAGCTGGACAGCGAGATGCGACGCCGTGGCGGCAAAGTCATTCCATATGCGCTGGTACGAGCGCTTGGTGTTCTGTCGGACCTGCATCAGGAGGGAGATGGTGAAGGGTGAGCCCGGTCGAACGTGCTTGGCCTGGCGGTAGTGTTTCTTCTCGCGCAACAGCGCGATGCTTTCGGTCTGGCGCTCGCCCTCGAACTCGGCGTTGTACTGGGCCATGTCGTCCTGCAGCGCCTTGAACTCGGGCGAGCTGAGCCAGTAGTTCTCGAACTCCTCGGGCGTGCGGGGCACCTTCTGCTCCATCCCCGGCCGCGGGGTCCGCTCACCAGGGTTGGTGACCGAGGTGAGAAAGTCGCCCGTGGTCTGGCGCGACGGGCACTGCCACCCTTGACGCTCGAAGAAGCTCTTCGCGGCGTGCGCGGGGCCGAAGTAGATCTGCCTGCCGTTGTAGAGGACGGTGGTCTTGTCGAAGACGTCGTAGATGGCCTGGCTGGCCTGGTACATGGCCACGGCGTGGGCGTGTCTGCCAATGTCGGACGAGACGCGGAGGGCGAGAACAAACTTGAGCGCGCTGGTCGAGTCGAGACCGCGCGTGCTGTTGTCCCAGGCGCAGATGGGTGAACCGGCGAGCATCATCTCGGCGATGCTGACGCGCTTTCGCTCGCCCCCTGACACACCTCGGATGTAGTCGTTGCCGACCTTGGTGTTGTAGGTATGCGAGAGACCAAAGACGGCCATGACGACGCGAGCGATGTAGTGACAGTACTCGTTCCGCGACATCTCGTGGATGCGTTGGGATGGTGTGCGCATCGACGCGGCGAACTCGAGCGTCTGCCCGACGGTGAGGTGGGGGAAATGTTTGTCGACCTGGCCCGAGTTAGTACTGGTCTATCGTAGGAGAGGCCTGGGAACCATGGACGTACTTCCTGGTTGTAGATGACCTCCCCCTTGAATTCCTTCCTCATCTGGCGCTGCGAGGCGCCATTGTAGTGGATGTTGGTCTTCTTGCCCAGGGTCAAGCCATGCAGCTCTCCGCAGATAGACTTCAAGAAGGTGCTGCATCCCGAGCCCGGCCGTCCGAGAACCGCCAGCAGCTCGCCGCTCTTGAGCAAACCGTTGAAGCCGTGGAGGATCTGCTTGTGCTGCTTGTTCCGGGAAAACAGCTCGCCAACCCGGAGTGGCGCCAGCAACACCGAGTCGACCCTCTCCTGGAGCTGCAGGGCCGAGCCGGATCCGAAGACATCGAGGTCCGAGAAGAGGACGCCCAGTTCACTCGATTTGTGTCCCTCAATATTCAGCTCGCGTACGAAGTTCCGCACCCACTTCGTGACGTCGAAGTCTGCCGACTCTGGGTTCAGGGCCGAGTCCGACTCGAATGAATCTGGTCTCGCTATGGCGTGGGACCGGTGCCGTGAGATCGCCGTGGCGATTCGATGGAGCTCGGTTGTTGCCCCTTCCTCCAGGATATCGTGGAGAGGGTTTTGACGCTCGTAGTGGTCATTATCCACGACCGTTTCCGAGACGTCGCCATGGCCGCTGGAGCTGGAGCTGGAGCTAGTGGTGGTCGATGTCGTGCCACTGGTTGCCACCCGCTCATCGGGGGTCTCAGTTTCATGTTCCGTCATGGTTGGCGGTGATACTGGACCTCGACGTTGACAGCCGAGAGCGAGACTCGTTACGTCCCTGAGGACCGTGAGAGTGTTTATAGCTTTGAAGCAGCCGATCCCATCGGGCGATTGCTGGCACCGACTTCCCGCGGTGGAGACCCTTCAAGCTACCTTACCTCGTGCGGTGTTCGGATCCCAGGAGTCCCTCGGCTTGATTCCGTATCCTGGTGTCACGTCATAGGGATGCTGGGCTTTGTTGTCGGGAGTGACCCGAGAACGGCACCCACCCACCCACCCGTCCCGGCAGTGGATGGGACTCATTTTAATCAACGTTATCGCCTTGCATTGTGCTGCCTGCTGTGCCGTCAGGCCCATCACCCGAGGATCCTGAGAACTCGGTATTGTTATTCTTGCTCGCATCTGGCATCCGCTTCCGGCATCAGTCCGATCCTCCGCGGCAGGGGGGCGTTGGAATGTGTTGGTGCCGAACGGCGGGAACGCCGCATGCAAATGCCGCCCGCCGTTGGTTCCTCATCCTCCAGTAGAATTCTAAATCGAGATCTGAGTCGTTGACAGGCTCGGCGCATCCTTAGCTCGGCATCCACACACATCCACGCAGCGGTGGACCTCGCCGGCGCCGAATCCGCCGATCCACAGTGATGCTTGTTGACGTAATACGCACGGCGTTCGGACGGATTCCGTGATGCTCCGTTGCCGCTGGGCCAACACGAGCCCCCGTGGTTCGGGTTTCTTTTCGATAACCCCATTCAGTGTCCTTTTGTTTCCGTTGGGTTTGTGGAAGGCCACTTCCCCCTGTCCAAGCGTGTTCCTGAGGTTTGTTTGGGTTGAGGTTTGGCCCTTGGACTCGGGAATGCCCGTCCAAATCCCTGCCGGGCAATTGTCCAATCAGACGGGATCCCGCCAACCTTGCCGGACTGCAGCTGTTTTTTCTTTCACATGTCAAGGAACAGCCTGGCATTGAAACGAAACATCTGATCGAACCAGGGATGAACGGCTCTGTCATCCGAACCTTCCGACGTCGAAAAGCAGCATGGGATTCAGAAAGCACCTCGCAATCATGACTCGAGGCAGATCACGACCTGTACGTGAAGGTGGTGGCTGAACTTTGGTAGCACGAGGAACGGATTGCCGTCATTCTCTCTCTCTCTTTTCTACCAGCCTAACAGGACGGAAGGGCGGACGGCGAGAGGGAGTTAGTACACATTCAAGAGAGCCGAGAGACCCCCACGCGGTGCGGCTGTCAACTTTGCTTGTTGACATCCCGATCCCGTATCGTCCCGACTTCAGGGCTGAACCGCCGAGCCACGTGGGTGTGATGCCGAGCCGTGTTCTGGCAGAAGAACCTCGGGCATCCACTCCTCATTCGGTCTAATCACACTGCTCCCTGGAACGGTCATGCCCGATCCTGAACATGTATCTTGATGCAGGCAACGGCACAGGGATACCGTAGTAGTGGTAACTGGGAGGTTATCGTATTCTACCTCGTCTACGTCGGGAAAGGGGGATAAGTCGGTGCGAATCCCGGCTGACCATACTCGTGCCGTTGTGTAAATAAACAAGAACAACCCCCCGCCTAACAGTGCCCATCCCCATCCGAACCTGATAACGCCATGTGCCTAATAACGGAAGGTAACTAATCGTCTTTCCAAATTTCAGCTCTTCTTCGCAATCACCCACACAAAATCGCCGTCCCTCACATCTGTAGTCTCTTCTTGGAGCAACACCTCTAACCCCAGCTCGTTGATGATCTGCATCGTCTTATCCTCCCCCCAGCTGCTCCAGTACATCCACGCGTCGCGCAGATCTAGCCAGTGCTCGATCACGAGTCCCTCCAGCTCCTGCTTCGGGAAGTTGATCATGAGGATGCCGCCCGGCTTTAGCCACATGTACGCGCGGTGCAGAAACACCGTCTGCTCCTCGCGCGGCAGGTGAAGCAGGCTGTACAACCCCACCACCAGGTGGAACTCGTCGGGCGGGTACCGCAGCTCCATCATGTCCTTCTCGGCCCACACGGCCTGTCCCGCCGCCGTCGCTTCGGGGAAGTGGTTGCGTGCGAGCGCCAGCTGCCCGGCCGACACGTCAACGCCGATGGTTTCCATCTCCTCGGCCAGGAGCAGCTCGAGGACCGGCACCCCGGAGCCGCAGCCCACATCGAGCGCGTGTTTGCCCCTCAGCACGGGAATCATGTCCATGCCCAGACCCAGCATATCCATCGAGGGAGCGTCCAGCTCGGACGGCGGCGCGACGCCGTTTGTGTTGCCGTTCGTGTCGCCGTTCGTGTCGCCGTTCGTGTCGCCGTTCGTGTCGCCGTTCGTGTCGCCGTTCGTGGCGCCGTTCCTGCTGAGTTCGGTCTGGAGGAGCCGCAGCACCAGTGCTGTGTAGTTCATGCGCTGGGAGCGGTGCATCAGCGTCCATTGGTCGTAGTAAGTCGTGATGGCGTCGTAGGTTTCCGCAATGCGCTCTTTGAAGTCCGGCGGCGGCTCGACTGAGGTGGTGCCGGGCTGGGTCACCGTGCTCAAGCTCGGATTCGGGAGGTCTTCGGCCATTTTTGTTGTCAGTTATCGGCTCGAGGTGATTTGGAATTGTGAGTTGCGAGGAAATAGAACGACTGATCTGAAGGGCGATGAATGTTTGGGATGCTGGGGGCGATTCGATCCTCAAAGATGTCCAAGTGACTCCAACAGCGGCGCTCTCCAGGCCGGGGACAGCAACGGGCTAGAAGGAAAGCACTGTTGGCTCTTGGAGGCATGGATGAGCCGCTTGGGCAGGAGAGCTCTCGACTTGGGAAGGAGGCCATGGACATCTTCGCACTGAGAAGGGGGGCTCGCAACTGAGTGTTGAGTCTTTGGGTCTTCGCCCTAGTTTCCAGACCGCGCATGGTCGAGCAATTCTAGACGAATACACTTTGAGAGTCCAATAGCCTACACCACCCATTACAATCCTGTCCTGGCCGTCCCTGCTTCAGCCCTGATCCCAATCCCTTTCCAACACCGACTGATATCTCGTCGGCATTCTGCTCTTGAAAACGTAATAGCGCTTCAGACTGCTTCGAGGTTCTCCACGAGGATTCCGCCATTGGTTGCAACTTCGTGATTGCCGTTCACCTCGGCAGAGCCATTCGCGTTGGCACCCGTTTCTTGTTGATCGGTGGACTGGGCCTCTGCGCCACTCGCAAGGACCTTTTCGTTCCCTGTCTCGACAGCAGCTGCAGCGATATCTTTCGAAACCCCGTTAGGCGGGTCCGGAGTTGCATTGTTGTCGGTGTTGGGTTGTTCGGATGGCCCAGACTTTTGGGTCTTTTCGAGTTCCTTGCCGTCGTTCATTTCTCCACCCTTGGTCTTCTCCTCACCCTTGGTCTTCTCACCCTGGGTCTTCTCCTCACCCTTGGTCTTCTCCTTCTCCTCGAAATCTTCCTCGCCCTTAGTTTTCTCCTTCTCCTCAGTAGGGTCCTCGCTTTCAGTCTTTTCCTGATCTTCGGCATTGCCCTGCTGCCCCTTCTTTTTCTTTTTCTTCTCCTCCACCCTCTTCCGCAGCTCCTCGAGCTCATCGTCCGAGGCATAATTCCGCATCGCCTCGGCCATCTTGGCAGCCTTCCTAAGTTTCCGCTCTTTGCGCTTCTTCTTCTTGGACTCGGCTGCCTTCCTCTCCTTTTCCTTTGCCGCCTCGATCAACTGGACTTCCTCCTTGACCCACTGCTCGGCATTGCCCGCCGCATCAGGAGGCGAGTTCCGGTAGTTAAGCAGGTAGCCTTGCACCTGCGCGGGGGTGAACACGTTGTTGGGGATCTGCTCGCTGAACTTGAGCGCCAGCTTCTCCAGCTCGTCTTTTGGCAACTGGACCTCCCTGTCCGCCGGGGCCGCGCCATCCGCATCGGGGCCGTACATGCGCAAGAACATGAGCTCGCAGCTGCGGGGTGAGATGTGGCCCAAGTAGAGCATCTTGTCGACACGACCGGGCCGCACGAGGGCCTTGTCCAGCTTTTCGGCAAAGTTGGACGTCATTAGCACGATGCGGCCCTCCTGGGATGCGACTCCATCGAGGACGTTCAACAACCCTGAAAGTGTGCAGCTTGACCGCCCTCGGTCGTTGTCGCTGTCTGAGGAGTCGTCGTCATCATCGTCGTCGCTGTCGTCGCTGCTGTCGTTGTCCGGCCGGCGTGTGCGGCGCTTGATGCCCACAGCGTCGATGTCTTCGAGGAGCACCAGGCACCGCGGGGGAAGGGCGGTGAACAGCTTCTCTAGAACCGAGTCGTCCCGCACGCTGGGCATGTGGAGGAGGTACAGCTCCAGCCCGAATCTGCCTGCCAGAGCGAGCGAGAGCGACGTCTTGCCGGTGCCGGGAGGGCCATAGAGGAGAAACCCCCTGCGATAGGGAATGCCGCGCCGGTTGTAGAACTTGCGCGTGTTGACGTCGAGGTAGTTGCAAATGTCAGCGACTAGGCCCTCCTTGGTCTTCTCGTCGAAATGCACCGTCTCCAGGGGGCGGAGAGGCCGCAGAATGGTCGTGTCCCACGTTTCGTCGTAGCTGCGCTTGCTGATGCGGACCGTGATGTACGCCTCCCGCTGCTTGTCGGCAAACTCGCGGCAGGTGTTGAGAAAGCGCTTGATGGGCTCTACCGAACGGCCGAGGCACATAACGACGAGCGGCTCGTCGCCCTCGGGGGCTCCCGCGTACTCGTCCGGGGTCCGGGTCCACGAGCTGTGGTAGTGGGAGCTGCTGGTCAGGATGCGGCGCACCATGAAGATGTTGCGCTTGTGGATGAACCAGGTGGTCCCAAAGGTCGGCAGGTACTGCACGGGCATCCGCTTCTCGTGGTGGTAGTCGTTGCGCTCCTGCGAGACGCGGCGGTAAGACCAGGCGTCGTTGCGAATCGTCTCCGAGTTGGCCGTCAGGATGCGCGTGCCCTTCTTAAGCAGCACGTGAGCACCTAGCCAGTTGAGCACTTCGCGGTTGAGCCGATCGTTGCCGGCGATGGAGATGGACGCGGTGAGGAAGCGCACAATCCACCAGTAGACCTTGGAACCCGTCTCTTGGATGCTCTGGGCGCCGCTCGAGGCCGCACCCATGAGGGCGGCGGCGGTCAGCAGCGTGGTGAGGTCGAGGCGCAGCCATTTTTTGAAAAAGTCCTGCAGCATCGAAAAGCCGGGGATGCGCTGTTCGAGGTCTTGGACCGACGCGCTCTTGTCGCTGAGCAGCGACGTGCCGGCGAGGGCCATCAGACTGTTCATGACGGTCGAGGGGCCCGGTGGTAGGGGCAGAGGCATGGAGGCGTGTCGTGGGGGAAGTGGGTGAGGGGAGGGAGGCCAGCCAGGCCTTTATTCCGTCAACGTGGACGAGTACCGAATCCTTGTGTCCAGTGATCAGAAAATGCCCTTGTGCGATGTCGGGTGGCGCTGGCTACGATGGCTGTCGACGACCGCATCCAAGGCAGGCCGCCAAGTCCTGCGTTCGAATGGATGGGTCGGTGGGAGGTCTTGGAGATGCTGGGCGGCAGGAAGAGGAGGAGGAGGAGGCGAACCAGGTCGGCCGGGTCGTTGGCCGCCGTGCAGCCTGCTGATCCTGTCATGCAACTCGAAAAAAAGGCAAGAAGAGAAAAAGACCCCCAAGGCAGCAGCCATCGATTATTATTATCCATGTCCCGAGCTCTCACAGATGCACAAATGCTACAACATGCATGCACACCGCCCGCTCGGCGCCTGTTGGTTCCATGAGTGCGCGTAAGCCTCACCAACGCTTGGCTGGGCGGGCTGCAGTGACCCCAGCGACTCCGTGCGCCGCCAATCCAATCCCGGCCCTCTGGACACCAGAGCAGGGCAGCACCCGTGGCCGCATGCAGGGAGCCATGATCCATCCTCGCCATCCCGCAAGGGTGTGCGAGGCGCCAATCGCGGCCGGGTGCGCGGACGCCATCCATAAGCCTTGCAGCAGCCGATGGCGGAGTCCGCCGGGCCGTGAGAGGCCGCTGAGGCGTTCCTCCACGTGCGGGAGCGGCACAGCCAGAGAGCGAGCGACGCAGACATCCGGGGTTCCATTCAGGATTGGATGATGAACTCCCAGGGTCGTGGGGGACTGCAACCCGGCGGCGAGGCGACGGGAAAAGTCCCCTTCCGCTTCCATTTTCCAATGTGTTTTACCCCGCAAAGTGGGCTTGCTGCCTGCTGAACGTCGTCAGAACCAGCGGCTGTCAGGCTCTCAGGTCGAAGCTTGAGGACCCCTGCACTCAGCCCTACTGAGTGGGGTTCCATTTGTGGTTCGAGGACGGCCAACACCGCGAGCGTGCTTGAACATGAACCAAGGTTCCCGGGAGGTCCGACAGGTTCCATGCCGTGAAGATTCCGTCCATTTTGATAGGCCTTTGTTGCATGAAGCATGATGCGGAACACCATTGTGTGAGAATGGGCCAGCAAGTAATTATTTCGTGCTCCTGACAGAATACAGTACGGTACCTTACATGCAATGCAGAATGTGGACTTTGACGCAGCTTGCCTCAAGTTTCCGGCACTCCGAGGTCAAGCTCAGGCTCGCAGTTGATGTCATGGATGACAAACTCGAGTTTTGGAGAATAAAACCCGTGTGTCTTTGAGAGTTGGTTTTCGAGACCTTGCTCAAATCCAACACCACATTCTTGCCTTGGGTGATTCGCAACCTACCTGGTACCCTTATTCGAGATTACGATACAGTACAGTACAGTACAGTACAACAGCCTTCGGCCACTGGTGCTGACCCCGCCATCTTGCCTGGCCCTACCCCACCTCCCATCCGCGTCGCTCCAAAGCTCGACGAGCAGCGCGGGGTGCTCTGGGACCCCGCGGACAAAGTTACGGTCGGCAACCTCGCCCACACAATGCGGTTCGCGTCTAAAAAGCAGACGATCCAGGGCGTCAACGAAGAGGATGGCGTGTCGCTGCTGATCGTCGAGTCCGAGGACATGTGGCACGCCCACAACCTGATCTCGGTCGGCGACGTCATCCACGCGCCCGCGCTTCGCAAGGTCACCGTGACGACGACCACGGGCTCCACGCTCGGCAAGGCCGTCCGAGTCGGCCTGTCGGTGCGCGTCAAGTCGACCTTCTTCGACCCGCTCGCGTCGGAGCTCAAGGTCTCGGGCATCGTCGTCAACGAGAACGAGTGGGTCGGCCTCGGCCAGCACCACACCCTGACGCTGCGCTACGAGAAAACCGACCTCAAGTTCACGATATGGAAGAAGGCCGGCTGGGATTCCGTGGCGCTGCAGACGCTCAAGGAGGCCGTCAGCGAGGATAGGCCCGACGCGGTCGCCGCCGTCGTCATGCAGGAGGGGCTCGCCAACATCTGCCTGATCACCGAGTACCGCACCGTCGTCAAGCAGCGCGTCGAGAGCTCGATACCGAAAAAGGCGCGCTCGTCGTCCAAGGAGATCTCGAGCGGCCTGGCCTCCTTCTTCGACAAGACCCTCTCCAACCTGCGCAACGCCATCGACTTTAGCACACCCCGCACGCTGCTTCTCGCGAGTCCCGGCTTCGTCGCCCAGGACTTCCGCGCATACATGCAGTCGGAGGCTCAAAAGTCGGGGGACAAGGCCCTGCTGCGCATGGGGAGGGAGGCCGTCGTGGTGCACTCGAGCAGCGGCCACGTGCACAGCCTCAACGAGGTGCTCAAGAGCCCCGAGGTGACCAAGATGCTGGGCGACACCAAATTCACCGTCGAGACGCAGCTGATGGACCGGTTCTACGAGCTCCTGCGCAAGGACGACGGCCGGGCTTGGTACGGCACCAAGCCAGCCGCCAAGGCCATCGCCGAGGGCGCTGTGGGTCGCGGCGGGGGGGTGCTGCTCGTAAACAACGCATTCTTCCGGATCATGGATGTCGCGACGAGGAAGAAGTACGTGGCCCTGCTGGACAAGGTCAAGGAGGATGGCGGAGACGTGAGGCTGCTCAGCAGCGACCACGAGAGCGGCCAGAGGCTAGACTTGCTGGGCGGCATCGCGACGATTCTAACGTATCCGATGTATGACCTGGACGAGGATGAAGAGGAGGAGGAGGAGGAAGAAGGGGAGGAGGGAGGCGAGGAAGGGGAAGGAGACGAAACGGACGACAACCCTGCCAAAGAAGACGCCGCTACGGTCGTCTGATGAGCGCCATGGTAACACAAAGCATCTACATTTGCGTTTCCCCTCATTTCGTTTTTCCACGAGCCGAGCGCGCGGGAATGGAATGGGGCTCGTCGAGAGATTCAGGGCGGGTGACGTCAAGGGCGAATGGCCGGTCCATCGCTGTTGCACGTGTCATTGTTCATTGCGCGCGCGGGAACGAAGTTGAAGCTATGTAACATCTCGCGTCTGTTTGTTCCGTCCAACACCGAAATGGACGGAAACGACGGAAGGGCACTTGAATCGACGCAGCCAGATTTTGCGTCTTCATCAGTCTTGCATGGAGAGCGGACAATGAAATACGCGGACCGAGCCCAGCCGGATCCACACCAGTCCCAGAAACCGGGGTACTCTGCAGCTCGATGAATGATGATGCAACGGCCTGCACGCTAAAGCCTGGAACGGCAGGGCTATTTGCCCGGCCCGGCCCCTGAGCTTCTGAAGTCATCGATCTGGCTTGACTTTATGTACAGATTAGTGTGCTTGTGCCCTTGCACCGATTTGAACTCGCAATTCTAATCCGTTATTAATCCTCGCCGAATCCACCAGACAGGCAGAGGTGCTTCGTGTTTTGTGCAGAAGTCCTCTGTACCTGCTGAGAAAGCAGAGCTTTGGTGCTGTCACAAGCTCGCCACTCCTGGAGCGCCCGAAAACAGCTCCAAAACAGCCGCCTGGAAGCTGTTTGGGCCGCCTCAGGGGACCTCGGAGCGGGGTCGCATCTTCAGGGTCTGGAAGCCACCAGCCAATCAGCGCAGAGATCGGGAAACGGTGCAAATCGCTGTGGCTGCGCCGGCAGTCGGGGGTTTGGAGACCCCGAAAGCCACCCAAAAGTCCACACCGCAGCATCGTCGAGTCGTCAGATCCAGCAGCCATTGGCGACCGCCACAACAGAGCGGCGCGCGGTCGCACAGAGTGTCATTGGTGGCGCCCGGCGCTCACATGTCGGACGAGCCGGAACGATGACGGGGATCTGGACGACGATAAAGGCTGCGGCGCCCGGGCTCGCGCAGCAGGGGCAGCAGCAGGTCCAAGAAACCCCAACGTTGCCGATGCCGAGGACGGCGGCCCGCGTTGAAACCGGCACCAGCACGAACACCAGCATCAGCACCGGGACCACGACACAGCCACAAGCCCCCTCACCCCCGAGGTCGTCATCACGGTCCTTGCCAAGACCCCCGAGCTCGCTGGATGCCCGAGGTATGTCAGCCCTTGATTAATTGACCCTTCCCTGTTGGTCGACATGATGCGAGGGGACCAAGTGACGGCAAGCCACCGCGTGTTCGTGGCCGGTTGGACCAGTCGCATACGCGTACTCCGTACTCACCGTATCGCACCGCACCGCACTGCACCCCGACCCTAGCCATACCGCTACAGTCAGCTTACATATGGATGCACTGCTAGCAAACACCCGGAGCCCAGCCTCGCCGACGCCACAAACCCACTCCCGGAGCCCTAGTACAAGAAGCCCCGCCCTGCTGTCGCGCAACAGCACAAGCACCGTGCTGCTGAAGGACAAGGGCAGACTCAAGGACAGAGACAACAGAGAAGCCGAGGCCGAGGATGCAGGCCAGGCCGCCTCCCACACGACTGCCATCGCAGGGACAACCGGCAACGGCACGGCCGGCAGCAGCACGGACGTAGCCCAAACCCCGGCCGCGACCCCGGCCCTTCCGCCTAGCTCCAGCTCCGCGATCGACCCGCTGTCACAGGTGAGCATAGCATGGAGGAGTTGCTGGCTTGTGCAGCTCGGGACTGTCCCGCGCGCACAACACGAGAAAATGGCCCGCCTGGCTAACACGCTCCCTCCGCTACGCAGCAAATTTTTATGCGAAAGAACACCGAGCCGTCGATCCCGCAACGACTGACCCAGATGGCCGAAGGCTTTGCCCGTGTGAGTTCGGAACTCTCGAGAAATGTGACGCCGTCGAACGACATCACCCGGGAGAAGAGGTAGGGGGACCGTGTTTAACTGTTAATTATTGGAAGCGCTCGGGACAACTGGCTGACGGTATGGCGGCGGACGACAGCAAGAGAGGGAGCTCGTTCCTGAGCAGACTGAGCATGGCCGGCCGCCGGAAAAAGGACCTGGGAGACTTGGACTCCGACTCGGAAATCGGAAGCGAGGCCCGGCTGGACGGCATTAATGCCCGCGTCTTCAGCCAGACACTCGGCGGCGGTAGCCCCTTGGTTGGCGGGGGCTACGTGCCCCACCACAAGGAGCCGCCTCGATACATACGAACAAAGGCGAGCAACAAACGAACCCGCGAGTTCAACCGCATGTTTCTGGCCCAGGAGCTGGTTGGGACGCGGCCGCCTGAGAAGGATGGCGAAGCCATCGCCGAGGCGCCGGGCAACAAGGCCCCCGAGGTGTCGGTCAGCGTTGCGGGCACAGGGGACAGGAAGACGACGAGGACTGGGGGCGCCATCTGGGCCACCGAATTCAGCAGGGACGGAAAGTATCTGGCGACGGCCGGCCGGGACCACGTGGTCAGGATTTGGGCCGTGCTCTCGACTCCCGAGGAGCGACAGGCCCACGAGGAGGAAGAGCAAGTCGACGGCGATGCTGGAGAGAGGCTTAGTGCGCCTGTGTTCAGGGACCAGCCCGTCATGGAGTTCCTGGGGCACACCGGAGAGGTGCTCGACCTCAGCTGGAGCAAAAACAACTTCTTGCTGTCGTCCTCTATGGACAAGACGGTCAGGCTGTGGCACATGAGCAGGCCCGACTGTCTCTGCACCTTCAAGCACAAGGATTTTGTGACGAGGCTTGCCTTCCATCCACGGGACGACCGCTTCTTCCTGGCCGGCTCCTTGGACACCATGCTGCGCTTGTGGAGCATTCCTGACAGGGCCGTCGCATTCTCGGCCCAGCTGCCAGACCTGGTCACGGCCGTCGCCTTCTCGCCCGACGGAAAGGTGGCGATTGCAGGTCTTCTCAACGGACTCTGTATGTTTTACGAAACGGAAGGACTCAAGTTGAGCTCGCAGATCCACGTTCGGTCGTCTCGGGGAAAGAATGCGAAGGGGAGCAAGATCACCGGCATCCAGACGATGGCCTTCCCACCTCCAAACCCGCTCGATTTGGCGGGTTCGGCCGCAGCTTCCGTGGCGTCGGCCGATATCAGCTCGGCCGAGGTCCGGGTGCTCATCACGTCAAACGACAGCCGTATACGCATCTACAGCCTGCGGGACAAGAGCCTCGATGTCAAACTAAAGGGGCACGAGAACTTGTGCAGCCAGATTGCGGCGACGTTCTCTGACGACGGGAAGCACGTCATCTGCGGGAGCGAGGATAGGAAGACGTTTATTTGGAGCCTAACCGGGAGTGACGCGCTGGTGCAAGACAAGGACAAGTCTCCTTGCGAGTATTTTGAAGCGCACGGAGATATCGTCACCACTGCTTTGTTTGCGCCAACCCGGACCAGGATGCTTCTGGGCCAGAGCGGCGACCCGATCTACGACCTATGCAACCCGCCCCCTGTGGTGCTGCAGAGCCTAGAGGAAGCCGCCAGCACTGCCGTCAGCCAGGTCGCCCTCACCAACGACACGCACCCACCCGAGCCGGCCCCGAGACGTCCCGAGCCGAGCCGAGGATACATCGCCCGATCCACGCACTACGACGGCAACATCATTGTCACGACGGGCGATACGGGCATTATCAAGGTGTTTCGGCAGGACTGCGCGTTCACCAAGCGCCGGCACGAGAGCTGGGAAACGGGCAGCACGCTTAGCCGCCGGCTCGCGGCCCACGGCAGCGGGTACGTCGGCAACGGGCTCGGCAGGAGCGTCAGCGTCATGACGCGGACCAGCGGCGGCAGCACTGCACACAGCCGGCGCGGATCCCTCAGCCGGTCCATCGCGCCGGGCGCGGATGCTGCGCACCCCGACCGCATCCTGAGCTGGCGGCAGGGGATCGAGCACGGCGGCGACCGCCGCTCCATCTTCCTGGCCAACGGCCTCGGCGGCACGCCGGCGCCCAGCGAGCGGTCCGTCAGCCCGACCAAGGCCAGCCGGACGTCGCTCAACTCGGCCTACAACCAGGCCAGCGAGGCGCGGAAGCTGCCGTACGGGGGCGCGTCGCCGTCCCGCAACCGCGCGGGCAGCACGCTGACCAGCCCCACGACGAGCGTGTTCAGCGCCCCGCTCGAGCGGCCCCCGGCGCGGCTGTTCAAGGACAGAGAACGCGCTTCCTCTACCACGACTACGACCAAGGAGAGACGGGCCTCGAAACAGCATCAGGAGGAACCGTCGGTGCCGCCCACGCCCGGGTTCACCCTCCGCCCGGCCAGCGAGGACGCCCAGCCCCAAGGCAGCCAGCAGCAGCCGTTGTTGCTTCCTCAAGCGGACCTGAGCGGCGGCGGCAGCAGTAGCGGCTCGTTTTGGAATCTGGGTCGGTGGAAGGGCATTTCCGGCTTCCGGGCTGTTTCGGGGAGCCAGCCGGCGGTGGACACGCGGGCGAAGAGCAATGGCAGCCAGCCGTCGGTATCCAAGTCTCGGGGCCAGACGGACAGTTCGTCTGATGAAAGGGAGGCGGAGGGGGTCGTGGTGATGACTACGGTGGGGGAGAAGGAGCGTGGCTCGAGACGGAAGAGTTTGGGGGTGCTGCCTGTCAAGAAGAGTGGTGGTGGAGGGGATGGCAAGGCGGATTGGAGGCGGTCCCTGCCGCCTGCTGCGGCATTACAAGCGGGGAGTGACTCGGATGCGCGGTCGGTGCCGGTTGATGGCGGGGCGGAGTGAAGGATGGCATGTGTGGTGAGATCTGTGGTGGGGGACCTTGATTGCATTTGAAAGGCAGGTTTTGCGCACATGGCATGGAATGCACGGCGTGGATAGATGTTTGAACTCGGTTTGAGTGCTTCATTGTAGGGCGGTTGGTTTCGGAGTTGGATGGACGATACCACTTGGCGATACAGTAGTTATCAAGGATTCCGTGGAGACGGTTTGTCGGCCCAGCACAGCGCAGTTAACCAATTACAAGCGAAGCGCTTGAGCTGTCTCGAAGCATGGTGTAAAAGTTTGAAGTCTGCTCCCGCGCGAGGGTATCCATCGCTGAAACAAATTAGAAGCACGCTCCAGTCCCAGCCAGTCTGTCCCGATCCGTGCTCCGCGGCATCGCTGCTGGCCTCCTTCCGTCTCGTCGACTCCTCACGCAGCCTAACACACCACGCCCACCGTCAGCACTTCTCCCTCCCATCTCTCTCCAACCAGCCAACCAACCAGCCAACCAGCCAACCGAACTCCCGTCTTGAAGCTCAAAGTGCCGCCGAACTCACCTCCTCCGCCTTCTTCTCCTCGGCCTTCTCCTCTGCCGCCTCAGCACCAGCACCAGCGCCAGCACCCTCCGCCTTGGCCAACCCCGCCACAGCCTCCACAACCCCAAGCAACCCCCTCGGATCCGCCCCCCTCACCTGCACGACCTTGTTCCCGCCGTCCTGCGCGCGCACCACCCCGCCGCCGGTAACCGAAGCCGGCACCTCCACGCCCACGGCCTCACCGTCAACGAGCACCAGGAAGGTCGGCATGGCGGTGACGGCGTACTTGGAGGCGACGTCGGCGGCCTCGTCGACGTCGACCTTGCAGAAGGCGAGCTTGTTGGGGATGGTGTGCTGCGCGGCGAGCTTGGCGAAGAGCGGCGCGATGGCCTTGCAGGGGGGGCACCACTGGGCTGTGAAGTCGAGGATGAGGTATTTGTGCGTGGCGGCGAGCTCGGTGAGGGCCTCGAGCGAGGGGATGTGGTGCGGTTCGGGGGCCATGTTGGTGGGTTTTGAGGGGTGTCTTTTTTTTTAGTGTTGGTGTTGTGGATTTTGGGTGTTGGTGAGGTGTGTTTTGTTGTTGTGGTTGAAGAGGGAACACGGGTTGGTGTGAGTGCGACGTGAGGTTCGGCGATGAGAGGATGGCGGGGTCGTGTTTTTGGGAGGGAACGCGATTGCGGGGTTCGCAACTGGAGCCCTGGAAATTGGAAATCGGTGGGGGGGTGCTTCCTGTTTCCATGCCGGCCAATTTGTCAGACAGCGCCTGTCGTGATCACCGATCTGCTTAGCCCGCAGCGCCTTGCGCCCTGTTCCTCCGCGGATCTCGGGGTCTCGCCGGCTCGGCAGGCTGGCTGTGCCGAATCAGAACGGGTCTCGGCGGCACCTGAAATGACGTTATCGCCAACATCAGGCAACTTCCGAGTCTCGAAGGGAATCACGGGAGTCTGGAAGGAGTCCGTCGGTTCACCTCACAGCATCAAAACATAGCACAGCAGAGGTACATGGCTTGACAGGGACAGCATCCGACCAGTTTTTTTTTATCGTCATTCTACGCCCGGAATCCGCCCGTTGGTGCGAGCCAACACGGGGCAATGTGATGGCTCTCCTGAGGGGCTCGACACTGACACGCCGGGCCCAAGGCGGTCCGGACAGTGGCCAACAGGGTTAGCACTGATGATTGTTGGATACCAGGAATGTGTCGTTCTCTCTGCCAACCTGGAGGCCGGATCTCCCAACGGCCAAAACCAAGCACAGCCCACCAACTTGGTCCACGTTCTTAGTTGGGTTTGATATTGGTATCGGTTGGGACGGGAGGCTCTCATCCCTCGACGGCCCACAAGTCGAGCCCCACCGGCTTGTCTCTCCGGCGCTTACCATCACAGTCACAGTCACAGTCAAGTCACCTTCGCTGTGAGCATCAATGCCATTCCTGTTGTAACCGGCATCTTCCAACTGGGCAACGTGCCGCTGGACGACTCGCTTGCCACGGAACCAACCCCCTTTGAGACACGGCCGGACGGATGTCCATGCCTCCTAGGATCACACGTGAAGCTTGCGGGCCTACAATCTCTACAGTCAAGATCTGGAGCTTCCGTATCGTCTCCTCATGAGACAATCCGAGAGCAGGCTGGGTCTTATCACGCTGGGTGATTGGACGCCTTCCGCCTCCCGGTTCCGGTTGAGGCCGGCCGGGTCGCCCGATGTGCGGCCCGCAAGGCTGATGCGGTCAAGGATGGGGGGCTGGGAGCCGCGTCTCTTTGTCACATCCAATGGCTCGCGTGACAAGGAATTTTAGAGATCTCGGTTGCTATAGACGTATTGGCGGGTTTCTGTTGGGAGAAGCGCGATCAGGGGTATGTCCACCGCTCCCATCTCTTGTACTGTTAATTCAAAGGGAGCCGATCGTGGAGCTTGAGCATGTCATCGAAAGACAAGGGGTAAGGGCCCAAGATGCTTGTGGCCGTGCTTAGCCTCTCAAGACCTAGATCCTCAAAGGCAAGGGTGAGCGCGAGACGCCGACCCGCAAGCCCATGGCCTGCTACGCGGCTGTGTCATCCACCGAGCTCCAGATGCCAATGCTTTCAACCCCGAAGCCACACCCCCCGAGCCTGAGTGTCATCACACGGGCCAACCTTTGGCGTCTTGCCTAGCATCATGGGTCTATAGCTCCTGTTTTCAGGCTACTCGAGGTTTAGGGTGCTGGAAAGTGCCTGAGACAGGCCGGAAGGGCCGTCTTCCGGCTCCTTTGTCCGACTTCTGGTGTTGTTTGTTTCGTGTTCGGTTGGCGCGAGTGAGTTGGATGGACTAGACTGTCTTTTACCACGACCAGGTGATAGAATAACATCATCCTTCTTTTTTTTTGATGGCAACAGGTTGGTTCGACGTTTCGATGATGCCGTCAGGGAAGCGCCCTGATTGGGAGGGTCTTGGTGTGTCTAGCCGTCGAACTATAAAGCATCACCACGCTGGACACGATGGTGTCCCTCGTCGAAGATTACAACCGTTTGACCACACTTTCCGAAGTACCTATTCAACATCAAGTGTGACTGTATTCTCCTTACCCCATCAAACACCGCCTCTATGGCCTCTTCCGGTATCTTCCAGTTCGGCATTGAGATCGAGCTCCTCGTCGAAAGCCCAAATAGAAAGCACACGAAATGGAAGGACCTCGCCAACGACATCAGCGCCACACTGGCAAAGGAAGCCGGCATCACCGCCGAGGTCGACACCGCCGGCGACTACACGCAGTGGTCCATCGTGAACGAGGTGACCGTTCAAAACCCGGGCAAACCTTGTCAGATACCCCTATCCATGATCTCTTTTTCCATCAACTACCACTTACTCAACCTCTTATCCCTACAGACCACTACGGCATCGAACTCATCTCCCCCATCTACACCGCCGCCTCTCTCCCCGCCCTCCGCACGACTCTCACCGACATGTTCAATCACGTCCCAGTTCTGATCCCCTCCACTGCTTGCTCCTCTCACATCCACATATCCCGAGCCAGCCATCCCCTCAAGCCCGTCGACCTCGCAGCCCTAGCCAAAGCTGCGCTCTACTTCGAAACCGCCCTCGAGGCCCTCATGACCCCCTTCCGCCAATCCACCGCGGCCTCACCCACCTACTGGTCCCAGTCCCTCCGCTCACACACCAACCCCTCCCTGCACGGCCTATCCCTCTCAGACTGCCTCGCCAAGGTCGACGCCGCGGCGGAGGAGGGCACCATGCGCAGCCTCGTGGAAGTGGTCAACCTCCATAGCAAAACCACGAGATATGCCATAGCAAAAGGCAAGACAGACGATTTCATCCGAGGGAAAACCTACAAATGGGATTTCACGGGCCTGCTTAGCACGACCTCGGGCGAGAGAGAGGGGGTGCTGGACTGCGGGATTGAGGATACGGTTGAGTTTCGGCAGCCGCCTGGGAGTATGAATGCTGAGGAGGCAGTGGGGTGGGCTGTGCTTGGTGTGGCGTTTGTGGCCGGGGTGGTGGGGGCGGGAGAGTGGCGGGAAAATGCGGGAGGAGAGGTGAGAGAGGAGGGGGGGTCGCTGAGAGAGTTGTGGGATTTGTTAGAGAAGGGGGCAGGCGAGGTGGGGTGGGATGATTTGAAGGCTGTTGAGGAGTTGTTTCGGGAGGCCAGGAAAGCGGTGTGAAAAGGTGGGCGAGGTTCCAGTTTGGTTGCTGGGCTGTGTTATTATTTTCGTGTTGTTGCGTTGAGGGTCTGTGAGAAGGGAACCGCGGTGTCGTTGTCACAGATACTCGGGATCATATCAGCAAAACATCTCCAGGCTTCGTTTCGCTATGAAAGAACGTTTGCCTAACTCTATGCCTCCAGCGGCGAGACTGTTGGGTCCCAGCACACAGGCGAGTATTCACCCGTTTCCAGTTCGGCCACCTCTTCAGGAGTGAGCTCAAAGTCGAACAAGTCCGCATTCTCCCGGATGCGCTTTGGGGTGACGCTCTTGGGCAGCGGAACGAGCCCCTTCTCCAAGCTCCAGCGCGTCAGGATCTGAGCCTCGCTCTTCCCGTATTTCTCGGCGAGTCTTTTGCTCGCAGGCTCGCCCCAGCGCTTTCCCTGCACCAGTGGCGAATAGGCCTCGACCACGACGCCACGCTTGGCACACCACTCGACAATGTCCTGGCGAGGGACGTACGGGTGAATTTCACACTGGTTGACGCTGATGACGCCGCCCTTGCCCTTGCCGCCGCGTTCCTCCTCGAGCTCGGCAATGTGCTTTTCAAGCTCGTCGAGGTGGTGCACGCCGTAGTTGCTCACGCCGATGCTGCGAACCTTGCCCGCCTCAACCGCCTCAACCAGGGCCTTCCACGACTCCTTGCGGCTGGCAGAGCCACCATACGGGGAATGAAGGAGCATTAGGTCGATATAGCTAAGGCCGGACTGCGCGAGGCTGTCCTCGACTTGGGCCTTGGTGCTTTCGTATCCCATCTTCCGGGGCGGGACCTTGGACGTGAAGAAGATCTGGTCGCGGGGAATGGAGGCAGCGCGGATGGCCTCGCCACACGCCGCTTCATTTCTGTACGCGGCTGCCGAGTCGATCTGTGATCAGTGTTATGCCGTGTAAGTCATCTCATCGTAGTCCTCGATGGTGCATATGGGAGTTCATACGTGTCGGTAGCCTGCTTCAAAGGCTTCTGTTACGCATC
>FTCU01001176.1_pt1 | contig 48296 bp, 65 predicted proteins | sample 1639521 | NCBI WGS metagenome assembly FTCU01 (sample SAMEA3914864, study PRJEB12502) | metagenome | biome: forest; material: soil | place: USA | collected 2012-03-12 | depth 0.3 m
CGCTAGGTCCAGGCAGTCCGTGTTGTCGTTCTCCATCTCGATCAGCTTCATGGCCCAATCTTCGGCCTTGTTGACCAGGGGTTTCACCCTGAAGACGGGTTTCCAGACGTTGGCAAGGATCCAGTTGAGCAGGTTCAACAACCAGGTCTTGGGGTGATAGTTGTCCCTCGGGTGAATGGTGTTGCGGTGCGCCGCCCAGTTGATCTTGTCCCAATCGTCCACGAACAGCTCCTTGCGGAGGGAGCGGATGGTGTCGGTCTCTTCTGCTTGCCATCGCTTGGACCAAAGATAGCTCATGGGCAGGTAGACCTGCCGGATGTGGATCCACCATCTCCAAGGCGCGAAGGGAACCCAGTCTGGCAAAAGCCACAGCTCGGGCGGTACGGGATTGACAATGTCCCAGTCCGCGACGCCCAAAACTGCGAGCCACCACTTCGCCCAGTGAGGGGCATGCGTGGCCCCTCCGAGCGCGTGGAGAGTAGCACGGGCCTTGACCATCTTCGGGTGGTCGGCATCTACGCCAACCAGCCGCAGGGTGGTATAGTTGAGAACAGTTCCGAACACGGAGGTCTCGCCCTCAATGTGCAAACCCCAGCCTCCATCCTCGGGGTGGGCACGGGCGAAGAGGTAGTTCTTGATTTCGGTGGCATAGTACCACGGGATTGGCGTCTTTGTCACGTACCACGAGATGACGACGCAGGGCAGCAGGAACATCGGGCCGCCATACTCGCATCCCCAGTGGCCGCTAGGCAGCTGGAGCTTTTCGAAGAATTCAAGGCCGTTGCGGACCGAGTCGAGGGGGTTCTTGGGCTTCGGAAGGTCTGGGAGGTCCTGGCAGAGAGAAACGGCGAGTCAGCAACCATCAGCCGCCAGCCATGAATGCCCTGTCACGCCATGCTGGGAAGGCTCTCACCAGCGGCAGACCCAAGAAGTATTTGTCGGCGTGCGTCTGGGGCCAGCTCTTGAGAGCCTCGTCGTCGCCCTCCAGATATTGCCATGTATGCCTGCCGTGGTCGTCTCGCATGCGCCACCGGGAGAAGTCGGTGCGGTCCTCGAGCTCTGGGCGCTGGCGCTTGGTTGCGTGGTCGACGTCGCCGGCGTTGCTAAACCGCTTTCGAGTCGAGCCCTTCTCCAGCAGCGGCTCCGCGTCAGCCGCCGCTGTGCCGGTCTTTTTGCGCACCATTTTCAGCTCTCTGTGTGGTTTTGTCGGTGAGAGGGCCGGGACTGACGCTGTTGCTGGCACTTTCAGCTCCTGTCTTTTCTGTCTCGGAGCTCTGCCCTCGCCAATCCCCATCTTACGGTCCCAGTCCGATCGGCCCACTCATTGCCCCTGCATGGCCCGCTTGCACATGCGAACAACCCCTGCAGCCCCACATGCCTGCAGTGGGTTCCACACCGACTTTGTGGGATTGTTCCGACCCCACCCCCACAAGCAACCTGGGAGGCTGAGGATGGCAGGAACGATCACGACGGTAACTACCTGAGACTGATGTGAAGGTCGAGCTGGGGCTTGACTGCCTGGGCTGTGTAATTTCAGTTTATTTTCTCGTTTTTCTTCTCAGTCGAAGCTCAAAAGCCGCCACCCGGGAGCAAACCCCGTCAGCTCCCTGTTCATGATTATGACTTAACCCGATACGGAAGTATGTTTTCCATCTCAGGGGCTCAACACCACGTCGAGGCCGGCCCGCAGACCCCGGATTCCCTTCCTGAACAATTCTGGGCCCCGGCCGCGACCGGTCCTGCTGCATTGCGAGTCCGTTCCAGCACCCGAAACGGAGCGCTTTCCCAAATTGAGCATCTCCTAGAATCCATCGTGGATGCAATCGCCAGCGGCGAGGAGCTTGTCATTCCTTATCGAAGTGTTCGCTCCACGCAAAATGCGCCGAACCCACAGCCTCTAGAGGGAACCAGCCGCCGTGCTGAGGTGGTGAGGTTTCCTGGGCGGACAGTCCAAGAGACGAAGAGGTTTGGTATGGGTGATTTTGGGGGTTGAATCTCGGTCGTCTTGAGCTCACGGTTCCGACGTCATGCCAGAGGCTCTGTTTCAGATTATCGAGATGTCCCACGAAGCTCTTCTGTCCGGAACGCTTGTTACCAAGAGGTCGGGAATGGTTCCTAAAGTCCTGGTATAAGACCATTGTCGACTCGACGCTGCTGACCTTCTGCTAGAAACATCTACTATCAGAACCCAGAGCTGTTCAGGTCGCAGAACGCAGTCGACGAGATGGTGGACAACCTCGCTTATACTCTTGGCGTAGGCCGAGAAGACTTGAACATTGTAAGTCAGCACTTGACACCTGCCTGGAAACTTAGGGTTGCCGGCATTGACTTATGGTTCCAGGTCGCTGCTGCCAAGGGCCTCGTTTCCGGCCCAATTGACCTCGTACTTTGTGATGGTTCGATCCACGCCTGTGATATTCCAGGTGATTCAGTGAGGATATGCGACCAAGGAGTGCAAGTCCCTTTGGCTAATTACAGCAGGGTGTGCTGTTGCCATCAATGGCTTCGATTCAGAGAATCAACTTTCGCAGCACTCGCTGGTTGTTGGTCATTGAGAAGGAGGTACGGTGGTTCCCAAGAAATCCCATCCCTCTCCTGCTTGAATATTTTCGCTAACAACCCAAGGCCACGTTTCGAACATTGGCCGCAGCGCAATACTGCAGACACTCTCAGGCAGGACATGGAATTCTTCTGACGGTATGTAGTGCCTCCTGTTTAGGCCACAGAGAGGGGCATGAGAATTGCTGATTCATACGGCGACGCAGGCAAAAGGGTTTCCGGACCTGGCAACCAGGCGCTTCTTGTCCCTCTTGCACACCGTTCGGCCAGAGCTGGAGCTGTTTGCTCTGGTCGACTTTGATCCTCATGGAATTGCAATTCTGCGGACATACAAGTACGGCAGTCAACGGCTAGGTCATGAAGAAAATGCCACAATCCCACGTCTACGGTGGCTCGGCATCCGCAGCAACGACATTTTGTCCAACAAGTCTGCAGACAGCCAAGAAATGCAGGGCACAAACCAGGACCCGGCTAGCCAGGATACTGCTAGCCAGGAATCCATGGCTTACTCTTTTGCCGGTAAGTACTTCAAATCTCCCAGATATGCCAGGTTCATTGAGCTGAGTTTGGTGTCCAGGTTCGCAGACCGAAAGACCGAACAAGAGGGTCAGGGTCAGCAAAGTGAAGAGTCCAAGTGAATCCGTGTTTCCCCTGGCTCCGCGTGACAGGAAGAAGGCTGTTGACGTCATGAAGGAGATCTCAAGCGTAGAGAACAATGGCAGAAACGGAGCTGATCAGATGCGCGAGCTGCAGCGCATGCTGATGCTCAATATCAAGGCGGAGATACAGGCGGTGGACAACTACGGCGATATTGCGGACTGGCTTGACAAAAGATTGAACATGTAGGCAATGATGTTGTGCTATATTCATTCTCGTTGACAGGATGAGGCTAGATCTAGGCGTATCTGGGGACCGTCTGGCGCTACCAGCAACCGGAAGCTGGCAGTAAACTTTGCCGCGGATAAGTTCAACACACTGCTTAGTCTTGCACTAACCCGGGTATTAGAATATCCAGCAACGACAACACCAAGATCGAATCCTGATATAACTCGCAATTGCCGGTTTGTATTTCCTCAATCTTGATAACAAAAAGGCCCGGAGGGAGATCCCCAGAGACCGGTAGGTCTGGTAGAGAGAGGTGGGAGGAGTGGTGGCTACCTAAGTGGGCAACTTAGGGGGACTTTATGCGCCTTGGCCATCTCCTCGGCCAAATCATTACTTTGGGATTTTGCTAATCCCCCGATCCCTTGAAAACATTAACTTCCCCCCACCTCTCTGCAACGCGAGCAACCAAGGGGGGGGATTTCTCCGGGTCGTGCCGGCTCCATTCTCGATGCCACAGGACACGGCGGAACAGGGCTTCGTGGTTGGGCGCCCAGATGTCGGTGTTTTCAACATCGTCTCCTCCTGGTAGCGCGGCGAGAGCCTCCCGTTCTTCAATCTCGGTCAACGTTTTCTCGGCCTCGACGCGTAACGCCTCCCGTGCCTCTCGGAGCTTGCCGAGACGGACTTTATCCCCCAGCTCCCAGATCAGGCCCTCCGCGTGGTAGATATAATGATTATAGTCTGCCAAGCAAGACAGCGCTTCTGGATGGGCAATGAAGTTTCGCAGTCTCGACAAGGCGATAAGGTCCCAGCGAAGATTGGGAACCAGTCTCCAATCCCTCGTTGCAACCTCGAGCTCGCGGAAGCTGGCACGGATCAGGGTTGGACCGTGCGGGGATAGACGCCTAAAGAACTCAGGCTCGTTCTCCCGTGCCCAGTGCCAAAGCGATTCCTTTGCCAATGCGAAGGAAAAGTTGATGAGTTCCAGGACTAGGAGATGGTTCTGAAAACAATTGGCCAAGGCTGGCTCCTGCCGGATCCAGTTCTTGAAGCTGACAGGGGCGTCGTCGTCTGGAATTGTTGGCTGTGGTTCGTTGTGAACAGGTGGATAGCCCCAGTCGTCATCCAACATCTCCGGGGAGCCAGGCGTTGTGCTTCTCGCGTCGGCCTTGCGCTCCGCCTCTTTGCGTTTGGCATCTCGGGTCCTCCGGTTTTCAGCTGAGCGACGTCCCGACTCCCACCGCTCCAGGACTCTCTTCTCCGCGCTTGCGGTGGAGCGCATAAACCCGGGGGTGCCTAACGGCCAAGGGTTGCTGTCACAGACAGGGCGGCCGGCGATGTACCTGTACTGTTCGCCATGGATGATACATGACGACGGCAGGTGTTTGAGGTTTTCCTTGTTGCTGGTTGTCTCTAGTCGCCTCTTGCTATCTCGGGCTTGGGATGACTGAGTCGGCCACATGTATCGTGCAGCGTTTGGCGCAGCGAGGGATCTTGGTGTGGAAACGGAGACGGCAGCATTGGCGGAAGCGATGGCGGGAGCGATGAGGGGGGTGGAGACAGGAGCGGTAGGCTTGACTGAAAGATCATTAGCAAGGAACATTATGGGAGCAAAAAGCCAACGGAATACACCTTGAGGGAAAGAGCCATACCTGTCGTACGCACTGGGTTGCTACCTTCTGGGAGCCCTTTAAGGCGCTTCAGGACTTGAACCTGCGCAGTGAGTGTTTTCTTTTCGATCTTTAGCTGCTCTACTTCTCGTTGAAGAGCAGCAATTTGTCCTCTGGTTGACAAAAGTAGCTTCGTCATCTTGGTCAAGGAAACGAGTTGATAGAGAAGTAAAGCGAAGCGAGTCAAGCTAAATGTGCGATTTAAAACGTGGAAAACGCTTAAAATAGTTGAGGGGCAACAAAAACGATGGGAGAGGGTGTGGGAGGAGTGAAATACGTGTTATTATATAGTGCTAAACAGACATCTGAAGTTTGGGCGGCATTTAAGTGGCCGCCAATTTCCAGACCAGACTCACGTGTGTGAGGATAAAGCATCAGGGGGAGGGAACAGATGGTTTGAATGAAAACAGCTCACGCTGGCCAGAAAAGCTGGGATATGCGTGAAATCTAACTTAGAGAGCCGGCAGACGTGGCCATTACCTGCCACTTTTCCAACCACAGAATAGATGAAAACAATTTATAATTAGAAGCTGGAACACTTGTGTGTTCATGGTGGTGTGAGGCGTGGACAGCGAACAGGACGCAAGTGAGGTGCAAGAATGCGACAGGAATTAGGGTGGGTGGGAGTTTTTATGTACCAAGGGAATTTAGCTATTATCATACCGCAAAGGTTTGCCATGAGTCAATTCTAGAGTTTTTGTCACACAAACTCGGGTTGATAGGGTAGCGTGCTCATCATTGACAAACTTAGCTCACTGCTGTAGGCAACAACAAGCTCAAACTCTAAGTTGGGATAGGCACATGTAAGACTGAAAACAACGAAACATCGGCCGCAATAATAAGGGAGATCTAGAGCTGTCAAATTCCGCCGGGATTTGCAACTAAGACAGTCCTATTAAACTCGTCGTGCAATCCACTGGGAGGCAAGCCCTGAACTCAGTTGGCCCATCCCACCCACCAATCGAAAACTCTATTAACAAGCCGAGTCGCCTGAGGAGTGTTTTAGTACAAGATCGGGCATCGAAAAACCATCGATGGATCGGGATCTGTCACTCTGCCTTATGAAATCCGGACTTGATTGCGTACCTACCTCGGCTCTACTTGAATGGCTTTAGTCATAGCTCTTCTTCTGGCAGCTGTCACAATCTTTCCCAACATATACCGTCTTTGATTTTGATCCTGTGCATTTTCCACCAGTATCGACACTCGGGCAATTTATCTTCCGGAAGTAGGGCTGGATCTCATGACCACAATTGTACTTTTTGCGGATGGTCATGCACATGGTTGCTTGTACAGTTCTGGTGACGAGGTGGAATAAGTCTTGCTGGATGCGTGATGTGGTGTTTGGGCTGCTTGAGCGTTGAGAGAAATAGTAATTAATGGAAGTTGGTTGATGGGGGTCAGGACTTCTCAGGGCGAGTGAGGAGAGCATATATATTCCAAATGGTGAATACCTTGTTCAAGCCACATAGCTGCTCAACTCTCCGAGTTATATCCTATCCTCAGACCTTCTATGCCCAGTCTCCTCAACATGTACAAGCCAGCGACACAAACGCAAAGGCTATGATTTCGGGGCTGTAACTCGGGATGTAGCCGTTTCTTTCTTTTCCTTATTCTAGAACGTGGTCTTTGTAGAGTTGAGTGGCAACGGGGTAGCAGCGGCAGCTAGCAGAGGAAACTGATTTGACGGTAAACCTAATCATGTAAGAAAACTGTAAGAATGTGTACTACCTTGCTCGGTGTTGCTCGATACCTAGTAGCTGTGGGGGTGCTATTCAAGGGGTACAGTGTGCAGGGGTCGCCTTGCCGTGACTCCGCACTGTTTGGGCCACAACGACCATCGAATTTTTTTGGCTGGGCGATCCAGTTCAGGCAAGCGCTCACTCACTCACAACTCACTCACATCCACGCGCTCTCCATTGTCGCTTGGGAAACGGATCACGTCGTACCAAAAAGGGAGGATCAAAAGAAAACCAAAAAATGGCACCCCAATTAAGCGAGGACGAAATCGACGACCTTCTGTATGCGGCTCGCACAGGCGAAAAGGATGAGCTGACGACCCTGCTCTCTTCGCTGGCCGACCGGGAAAAGGTTTCACCCGCCGAGATTCTCACAAGCGCAACCGACGACGGGAAATCAACCTGCCTGCACATGGCGACAGGGAACGGCCATGAGGGTGGGGGCCTTTTTTGTGTGTGTTCTCAAGAAAACGTATACTAAACTCTTCACAGAAATCGTTACCTTCCTCCTCTCACACTTTGACACCCCCCGCCCGGCGGAAGAGAAACAGGCCTTCTTGGACGCGCCCAACGAGTACGGCAACACGGGTCTGCACTGGGCGGCGCTGGGTGGGCACCTGGCCGTCGTCAAGTTGCTGGTCGAGAGCGGAGCGTCGGTGGCGCTGGCCAACGACAAGAACTACGTCCCCCTGGACCTGGCGAGCTTTGGCGACAAGTTTGATGTGGTTGACTACTTTTTGGCGCAGAGCGGCGCGCTGGAGGACGAGAATGCCGAGGAGGGGGGCTTGGATGGCGCTGTTGAGGGGGTGCAGCTGGATGTAGAGGAGAGTGAAGGGAAAGGAAAGGAGGCAGAGGCTGGGGGAAGCTCGTAGCCATTCGTCGTGAGGGTGGTCATGGGAATGGACTTGTGTGTGAAAAAGATGGCAGGACACCGTTGATCGTCTGAATACGGGCAGTGGAAGGTTTGTCATTGTGCCGGCTTGAGTGCGTACATCCTGACCGGCAGGAGAGCCACGCCGCCAGTTTGGAAACCTTTCTGCAGTTCGACCTGGACAAGGCGCAAACCTGCCTCGACGAATATGCGCCGAAAGCTGCCGTCCTCCCTGAAAGACTTGAATCAGTACCTCGCGAACGTGAAGGAGGGAGACCTAGGTACCTGGTAACAGCGCTGTCGAGAGGGTCGAACACATCCTCGCCGCCCGTGCTGTTGTTTTCCTTCACTACAATTACACCGACTTTGGGAACCAGGGTTGATTTACACCTCTTCAGGAACTGAGCCAGCTGCTGGTCGGTCAGATGGCCCACACACCACTGTATCCAGATGAGGTCGTACTGGACCCCCTCGCTGGGTTGCCAGTCTTCCAAGCCCATGTTAAAGATGGTCCTCACGCCGGATTTGCCGTGCAGACCGGCCGTGAACTTGGCAATGGGCTCAATGACGTCGACTTGTGTTGCAATGCCGTCAAGGAGAAGTCCTTCTGTAACGCGGCCAATGCTGAGAGCAGATGTCAACTGGCCGGGGTTGAGATGAGTTTCAATCCTCAGACTCACCCAGCGCCGCCCTCCAAGGCACTCGATGCGACGCGTTGACCGCTTTTGGACCCAACGCCGAGCTTGGCCAAGAAGTTCCTTGACCCTCGTATATCCACCCTCGCGATGTGCGGGAGCCCGCCCACTAGGTACCCAGCAGTTTCAGCCATAGTTCTTCTAACTTGGGTGTGCCGGGCGTATTTCGGGAGACAGGTGCTTCCGACTGCTTCCGAGCCAGTTGAAAGGGGTATAAACAGTTCGAATTTGACATACGCATGCCGTCGACAGTGGCATCGACGCTCTCCCAGTACTTCAGGCCATCATCCCGCCTGATGCGCGAGTCGGCGTGGTTTTGTGGAGGGTTGCTGGCATCGGCCATTGTGACTTTGTGAGCGGAGCACGGCGCGGGTTGATGGGGTGGTGTTATTAGTGACTAGTGTGGCTGGCTGTGATGCCAGGAATTTGGTGACACTGTGCGTCCTGCCCAAAAATTACTACGGCACTTTTTTGCTGAATTGAGGTTTTCAATGCCAAACAAGGAGCGTGAATCCTAATCAGGGTTAGGGTTACTGGATGAAGCGACCCCTTTTCAAGTGAGCGTTGCCCCTGGCGGGTTGGCGTGTTCGAGCAGTAGCCCAGATTTAACCAGGCGTCCAATATGAGCAAGTCGTGTGAATCGACGGCGAGTGCGTTCAGCTTAGGCAATCTTGCTCATTCACGTCGAGCACTCTGTATAACGAGGTACCACCTACGTAGGGTACTAGGTACTCGTCTCTCTGCTTTTCTGCCTCTTCGGCTCAACAGTCTGACCCCTTGATGCAAATGTAATGATTATAGAAACAGTGTGGTGATTACAACTAACGTTACCTTGCATTCTCTCAATACCGCCGCCGGTTTGCACTCCAATTTCCAAAACTCACCCAACAGCAACAATTCGGACTCTTAATACAGCATCTGAGCATCTACCTGATTTCCATCAATCTCCAGGGGCCCGCAACCTTAGCTCTGCCAAATTCCTCGGCACTCTGCTTCGTTGTTTCAGGCAGCTGTCCCTTCTCGCCAGGGGTGGTGAATACAACTGGTTTCTCGCCCTTGGTCTTCTCCACCCATGACCGACCCATCTCCACAAGCTCCTTGAACACTTCTGTCCCTTGTTCCGCAGCCAGCGCCACTTCCTCAAGCATCTTCGCTTCCCGAACCAGCTCCATCAAGGACGGCGGCCGGCTCCCGGGGTTACGCGCCGCAAGCTGCCCATCCTGAGAGTCCATCCACTCCATCATCCTCATCAACCGCTGCAGCCCAGCCTCCTGCTTGCTCAAACCCTGCGAGCCGGGAGGAATCAGCGGGTTACTACTGCTGGGCGGAAGCGCCAGCCCCCGCAAACCCTGCAACGCGCTGAAAAACCGCTCCACATCCCACCGCCTCCGCTGGGTTGGCAGCGCAGTGCCTGGGGCTGGTAGAGGACCTCCCCCACCAGGCGAGAGGCTTCGACTACTGCTACCACCACTCTCCCCATACAGCCTCACAGCATCTGCCCGAGCCTCAGTAGCCGTCCTCGCCCAGCCGAAATCCCCAATGTAAAAATCCGGGAGCGGCCCAGCGTTCGCGTCGCCGTCAGCAAAATGCACAAAAATGTTCGCCAGGTGCAGGTCGCAGTGGTACACCGCCTCCGGACCTACCTGGTACATGACGTGCAGTGTCTCACACACTTGCGCGATACACCGAGCGATGAAGCTGACGGGAAAGCGGGGGCCATCATCTGAGTCGCGCGTGGCTGTGCGTCCCCACGTGCGGTACCAATCGGCGATGGTGCCGCCATTGCAGAACTGCCAGTAGCTGACGTGCGTATACCCTGGTATGGGGCCATCGGGGCCGTGGGTGGTGGTGGGGAGAGTGTCGTGGGCGAGGCAGATGGTCCAGCGTGGGGTGAGGGAGATCAGAGGGTGACAGGGGTCGACACGAGCGAAGGAGTTGAGATGCTGGACGGTGCGGATTTCTTGGTCTTCTGGGAAGTCGGTTGTTGAGCTGTGGCCATCTTTAAGCGGCAGATTTTCTTTGCTTACCTTTTGGACGACAATTTGGTGTGTGGCGAGGTTGGCCACCAGCTGCACTTTGCATTGAGAGCCCTCCGCGAGATTTTGGAGGAAGGCATACGAGTCGCCTGACATCGAGTCAAAGACAAAAGCATACCCGGTTGTCTCGGCCGGGGCAGGACCGGTTTGGGAAAACGAAAGCATGGCGTTTGAACTGCAGTAAGGTAGGTAGGTAGGTAGTTACCGATTAGCACGTCCTTATTCTGAGATGGATGCACGAGGTCTAAGGACTGGAGAGGATATGTTATATGTTTATAAATGTCCCGCCAACCAAGTAAGTCTAAGGTTGTTCGAGAAGCTATCAAGGCGTCAAAGCCTGGCCGTTGTCTGAGAACAGGCACAGCGGCGGACAAAGAAAACCCTGGGCTCGTTCAGACACAATTGCTTTGTTCACCCCATCGCGCAAGCTCTCCTTGAGGATAAGATCAGTTTCAACCAGCAAACAATGAAACCGCGTCGTATTAGAGAACATGGCTGAACTACACAATGGTTGAAGAGAAGAGGGTAAAAATAGGAACGGACTGTCAAATCGCGTGAGCTGCAGCCAGGCTACGCACAAACAATAGAAGACATCATGCAGGAACAACATCGGTCCCAAAATATATGCTGCCATTCCGCGTCAGCTCAGCTTCCCCAGATTTATCCTCCGACGAGTAATGATATCACCGTCTGCGGATCCCTGGCTGCAGTTCAACTTACTCCGCTGGGTAAATCTCCCGTTGGACGCCGCACCCGCCATGCTTCACAGTACACACTCTGGCTAAATGAACCTGCCTCTCCCCTTAGCCAAGCATATTAACTTTCGGGCTTTGAACATCCGCCAATCGATGCCACCCACGCAGGTACAAAACCCACGTCAACCATGTGGTCTTGTTCACCTCCGCCTCCCTGCATTCGCAGCCAAGACTCGGTTGACGACTCCAGTGGTCACCAATCTTCACCATGTTGTCCATCACTCGCTTGGCAGCTATCGCTGCTTCGCTGCTGCTACTGGCCCCAAGCGTCATTGCCGTCCCAGCCCAGGGAGGCGTCGAGGTGAAGAGGGATCCGGTACCGTACAACCATTGGCATTGGGTGGCCACCTGGACGTCGATGCCACAGCTGGTTGAGTCGAGCAACATGCCTCCCTCGCCATTCGTCTGTGACGAAACCCCCCAATCTTCATGCCAGACCACCCATGACTGACCCAATATAGTCCGGAGGTAGCGTTTTCAAGGACGCCACATTGCGCCAGACCCTCCACCTCTCCATCGGAGGTGAGAAGCTGCGTATCCAGATCAGCAACACCTTCGGCGGCAGCGACCTGCCCATCACGGCTGCCACCATCGCCCTGACCGCTGGCGGCAAAGCGGGCGTGGCCGGCATTGACGAGTCCACCCTGAAAGCCCTGACCTTCAACAACGGCTCCGCGTCCATCACCATCCCCAAAGGCCAAGTCGCCTACACCGACGCCATCGACTTCAGCGCCGCGCCGCAGACCAACATCGCCGTCTCCATCTACTCCCAAGCCGGCCAGTCCGGCTCCAGCATCACCGGCCACCCCGGCAGCCGCACCAATTCGTGGATGCAATCCGGCAATCACGCCAGCGCGGCCACCATCTCCGGCAGCACCAAAACCGCGCACTGGTATTTCCTCAGCGCAGTCGAGGTCTGGTCCCCGCCGACCACAGGTGCACTGGTCATCCTGGGCGACAGCATCACGGACGGGAGGGGCAGCACTGACGACGCCAACAACCGGTGGCCGGACCTGCTCCTGGCGCGGATGCAAAAGGCCAACATCACGAACGTGGCCGTCAACAACCAGGCGGCGGGTGGCAACACGGTGCTGTCGGGTGGGTTGGGGCCGACGCTACTGACGCGGTACAAGCGCGACGCTCTGCAAGTCCAGGGCGTCAAGTACGTCATGATCTTCGAGGGCGTCAACGACATCGGGTCCGGGGGCACCGACTCGGGCTCGCAGAACGGCATCGTCAGCCGCCTGGAGCAGGCATTTGAGCAGATCGTCAAGGAGGCCAAGGCCTTGGGCATCACGACCATCGGCGGCACCATCACGCCGTTTGGCGGGAACGGACAGTCGTACTCGAACCCGACCAGGGAGCAGGCTCGTGTCAAGGTGAATGACTGGATTCTGAAGAGCGGGACGTTTGATAAGACGGTGGACTTTGCGGGGGTCGTTGGTGATGCTGGGGCGAAGAGCCAGCTGGCGAGCAAGTATGACGGCGGGGACCACTTGCATCCGAACGTGGCTGGATATCAGGCCATGGCGGATGGGTTCCCGCTGAGTATCTTTGCGGAGACGTAAGGAGGTTAGTGATTGGGCTATTTGGGGGCAAAAACAAGCCTAAGGGAGAGCATAGTAAATAGTGATGTAAATAGCGAGGGAAACCTTGAAAGTACATAGGAGCTGGAAACACGGAGTGTTGGGAAGCCCTGGTCCGAGGAAGTTAAACACTAAAAGTCTTCTTGCAGCGCCTCTACTGCCGCATCGAGCAATGCTTTTGACTTGATTGAACGGCTGGTAATCGATGCCTTGAAGGGCAATACGATTCTGCGAGACGCCATTAGCGATTGTCAAGGATTTCATGTGGCGATGTGAACTTGAACTTACGCCTGTCCCCGGAATGACCATTCCGGGTCAAAACGAGCATGTTTGCCGTCTGCTCCAAGCGGCCAGTTGATGTCCATCGTGGCAAGCATCGTAGCTAGCACAATGAGCAGGCTGTTCTCTGCGAGGTGCTTGCCGATGCAGATACTGCAGGATGGTTAGCATCGAACTCGGTCACGCTTGTGGAGAGAAACCCTCATCCTTACCGCCTTCCAAATCCAAAATTCCCCACTGGCAAAGGCTCCCCATTCCCACCTTGCTCCTTAGGGAGATACCTCTCCGGCCAGAAATGAGACGGGTTGGAATAGACAGACTCGTCGTGACACATGGCCCAGACGTTCGGATAGACGATGGTGCCTTTGGGAATAAACATGCCGTTGTACACATCGTCGGCGACGCTGGCGTGGGGAATACCAAGAGGTGAGAGTGGGTTCATGCGGTACGTCTCCTGCAGGACCAGGTTCATGTACGGCAAGTTGGGAATGTTGTCCCAGGAAGGAATTCGGTCCTTGCCGAGGGTGCGATCGACTTCCTCTTGTGCTTTACGCTGGACTCTGGGGTTTTGCATCAGGTAGAGCACAACAAGCATGAGTGTGGCTACCGTCTGGTTAGAAGTCAGCCTCTTCGAACGTATGTTTATTTCTTGCCATTGGAACTGACAGTGTCGTTACCTGCGATGACGATGGTGGCCGCTGCTCCTTTGATGTCTTCCAGGTCGAAGTCATTGGAAACCCCCTTTTGAGAATTCGTGTGCCAGATTCCCATCCTCGTCTGAACGAAAGATTGTCGGTCTGTGCCGGAGGCCTGGAGAGACTTGTCAGTTGAGGTTTCCGAAATGATTTGGTTGTCTGGAATCGACTCATACCGTATTATTCAGAGATGCCTCAAAAGGAAGCCTGGTAAGACCCTCAATGGCAGGCCTCCAGGTACGGGCATAGCGGAGCCTCTCCATAAAGGGAAGCCACTCAGGCAAGTAGCGAGCTATGTGAGACTATCAGCAGCCCGGGCCCGTGAAGCCTCGAATAGTGGAATTGGGCTCAACTCACTCGCTGGAAAGCGGTCCATAATGGAGCTTGCGGGAGCCCCGGATTTCCCTATCGCGTTCGCCGTGTCATCGGCCAGCTGAATCCACGGACTGCTCGGACCGGTTACTTTGAGCCCATAGGCAATCTCGAGTACGATGGCGACAGCGAACCGCCTGGCCGAGTTGAGCCAGTCGTCCGGATTGTCGATCATGCCCTTGCAGCAGATAAGTGCCTCGTTTCGCTGTAGGGTCGCGTACTGGCCAACCCTGCTCTTGGTGAAAGGTGGCTGCAGAACCTTCCGATGTAGGTGGTACTTTGAGCCCCACCGGAGCCAGGTGAGAGTCGGGGACCAGCCCATCCTAAGATGTGGGAGTCAGTGTGTGTGAACTCTTGGCTCAGCAGGGTGTTGATGCAAAGCACGAACTCCTCGAACATGACAAACCGGGGACGGTCCGCATAATTGGACCCTCGTTTTTCGAGCAGCTCGGTGGCTGCGCTGAGACTGTTCAGAACGATCCATTTGGTGCCAAAGGTTTGAAAAAAGAGCACATCACTCTCTGGGAGGTTGGGGGGCAGAGAGCAACAGTTGTTAGCTTGGTCAACCAGTTTAAGAGGGAAAGCTGGTCCAATATCATACGGTACTCTGTAGCCCACTCGGCGTACCGCTTGAAGGCCGCATCTTCCGGAACAACACGATAATGTCCCAATACAGGTTCCGGTGTGGGGCCGGGCGGGAGCGGAGGTTTGCTCCTCTTGGGTGTCCGGATCATCCGGTACGCCGTGACTCCCGTGAGAATTACGGCGAAAATCAGCCAGAGACTGGCCATGATGCTGGAGGGACTGAAGGCGCCACAAAGTTGAATTCCGTGTGCCCGGTCAGGAGGCAGGGTGGACCAGTTGACAGCAGCAGTGCCCTCTATGGGGGCGGCCGGTTTCTTCCAAACGTCTACTGGAGCGAGGAGTTGAGGAACATGGCAGTGAAGAACAGTAGCCCGCGTAGCTCGTGCCATCGCGGGAATCAGGGCCCCATCCCAGGGGCGGGCCCCGCGGCTCCTGTGCTATTATCTCATCCATCCTGTTCTGATGGCTCGTCTAACGTTAGCGGACACCAACAGTCAGCCATTCGGCCGCCGCATCCCGTGCCACTCCACGACGGGCAGCACCCCAACCCGCAATTCATCAGAGAGCTTGGAGTTGACTGGCCGTCAGTATGACGCTAATGTAGGCGCGGGTCCGCTTCCAGTTGGACGCCCCGAAGGAGCGAAAACGCGAGAGGTATCGCCATGTTTGGGTAGGATAAGCCGTCCCGGGGAGGCTGCGCGTACTGTGTAGCCGGAGGAGCACTGATGAAAAGTGGATGGCGGCCACTACCTATTGGGAATGGAAGCCTTATAGCTCGCTGTTGACGGTTTTCGGGATGGCTTGTTGGGGAACAAACCACCACTCGTGGGCCGTTAGTCGACAAAATCGGTTGGGTGCCTTGGCGCTGCTCAGGCTCTTGGCTCACCGCAGTCCCGGGACCACAGCGGGCGTCGAGTCCGGCGCAACGGCTGACACACAAGGCCGATGTCTGCATCGTATCCCTTATTTCTTCGCCCCGACATATGCCATTCGGTGAGATAAGATGCATGTCATCGGTTTCCGTGTCCACAGTGTTTGCATCCCAACCACCCTTGCAGCGTCGTCGCCGCGTCGTCGGCACTGCATGGCCTGTCTGCCCGTGTGCATGGTGAGACCGCCACAGAGCTAGTCGGGACTGATGTGGACGCAGGGGGCCGTAAAATCGGTCAATCCCTGCGGAGGATCATCAGGGAGATGTGGGCTTTCCGGTCGTCCCATCCCAATCACATCCCATCCTGACCCATCTGGCGAGCTGTGTACTGTGTCCGACTGTGTCCGGCATGCGTGGTGTTGGCCATTCCGAGTCAGAGTATATGTGACGTGAGGTGATGTGATGCGGCAGGAAGCCGCTCTAGGCTGTTGTGTTGAGACTGACGGGAATTGGTGGGTTGGTGTTTTCAAGCTCGCGTGTTGCAGCTGCCTCGAACTCGGACACGAGAATTGGAGCCAACTCGCCGGCTTGGATGCGCATTGGACGTTTGGGGCAGCAGGGCAGCAGCCGGGATCAGGGAGCAGCTGGCGCAATTTGGGAATCAACTGCCCCTGTCAAGGGGGTGGGTTCCCCCCACAGTCCACCGCCGTTTGGGGGCTTGCGCGAACGCGTTCTGGGCATCTTAATTTCTGCCGGCGTCCTCGATTTCCGGGCTTGCTTCCTCCATTCTTCAACAACAGGCTCTTCGTGAGCAGTTGGTCCGCTCCTTGATCACTACTGACGTGAAAACGTCGTAACCCAACGGTACTACAACACGCCGACTACAGGCCCATTTCGCCGCACACCCTCCCTCCACCAGACCATTCGTTCGTCCCCCCCATCATCACTATGCCGACCAAAGGCCATCACCGGTCGCGTTCGTCCATCGACCGGGTCATCGATCTGCTGGCAGATCTTGAAGACACCCAAATCGCCCTCCTCCTCGACGATTTGAACCACACTACCTCGAGCAATGTCCCCGTTACCGATGCAATCGCCCTTTTCGAGCACCATGCGAGCAAACCAAAGAGGAAATCCTGCCGGTCTCCTTCACCAATGAGGACGCTGCAGGTCGAGCTGGAGCGACGTCACAGCAAGCGGATGTCATCTGCGCCAGAACCACGGCCCCGCTTGAGGACAACCGTCTCCCAGTTACTTCCAGCTGCGCGGCTGCCGCCAACAGCCTACCTCCCCCCACCAGCACCACCGGCACCATCACTGGCACCATCACCGGTACCATTGCTGGCACCATCGCCGGTACCATTGCTGGCACCATCACCGGTATCGGCATCGGCACCAGCACTGGCACCAGAAAAGGCGATTTTCGACCGCCCTTCGTTGATGCTCTCTCCACCCCCCGTGCCCGTCGAACCGCGGCCCAGGACCTCATCTGCTCCGTCGTCGCGTTTACGGTCTCATTCGTACAAGCGGGTCAGCCGGCCCATGTTTTCGCCCCAACTGCAGCTCTCGCCAACAGCAACGGCCGAACTTCACCTTCTCTTGCTCGCCTTTTTCAACGAGACACCGGTTTCTCCAACTACAACCGCCACACCGTCACCCACCACGCCGCTCTTCGGCTTTTCTCATTCTCCTTTCTCTTCTGACTTCGAACCCGAGCCGAGATCGCCGGGCCTTGACCTGCTTGAGCCTTCCCCTGTTCGAGCACAAACTCTTTCGCCTGGACGTCGTCTGAGGACGATGCCCAGCATCAGCAGCATATTTGAGGGTTTGAGGTATTAGATAATCATGTCACCATGGTCTTGTAGCATTTTCAAGCCATGGGATTGTAGGATGAAGGACCGAGAATGATATCCGAGCTGCAAGGCTCTCTTCTTTTCGCAGTTCCTGGCTCCGACGTTTGTGTCTACACCCCACAGCTCGCCTCTCGGCACTTGTTTCCCGTTGTGGGCCCATCGGGCCGCATCATGCAACACAGGTCTTCCATGTGTGGCTCGTGTGGCTAGCCGAGCCCCCCTTGTCTCAGCTGCTTTTCAGCGGGCCGAGTGACGGCCCGGACTAACTTCCTGCCTCATCACCCTTTACAGTTCTTTTTGCAATATCCCATGCATGCTATCACTGAATCACCATGACTTCCCGTTATGTCGTCTCCAGCAGAAAGGTTCCCAGCACACCTCCGAACTTGAAGTTCGAAAATAAAGAGGTTATCTGTTTCCATCCTTTTTTCTCATGACCCGTGACCTTTACCATGCCAGGGAGGCATGCAGTTTGCGTTTGTTGCGGCGCCATGCAGTTGGCACCTCTTGAGCCGTGAATGTCTCACAGAAAGTTAGCACTGTCTCTGAAGTAGGCAGGTGAGCGGAAATATGGCAAACTGTGGGAAGCTTGATAATCTCTTTGTCTCCCTTCCATTTATCCCCAGCCCAGCCCAAGTCCACACTGAAAGTCCTGTTCCGTAGCCTCATGCTCTTTGTCTTTGTCTGCGAAAAGGCCATGGCAGCCCTCAGCGTCTTCACCTTGATCCCGCCCGCCATCGTCTTGTACTGGGTTGTGTGGATAGTCTACGCGAGATGGTTTCATCCCTGCTCAAAGTTCCCAGGGCCGTTCCTCGCCTCTATCTCTCGGGTCTGGTATCTGGGCATGGTGTTGAGGGCCAAGGTATCTGTGGAAGAACGGGAGCTCTATCGCAAATATGGTAAGGAGAAGCACATCCATCCTCTGACCAAGGAAGATGCCGGGTTGACAAGAAAGCAGGCCCTATCGTGCGCATTGCCCCTGACCAAGTGGTCATGCAAGATCCAGCCGCCCTGAAGACCATTTATGGCTTCAACTCCGGCTTCACAAAGGTATTGAAAACCAAGTCTGAGCTGGTGGCAGCGGTGGCGGGAGCAACAGCAGTAGCAGCACCACCGGTTTGAGCCAACCAAGCTTATTGACGATCCTATTTGCATTTAGTCCAAGTTCTATGAAGTTTTTACCATGCCATGGGGTACGTTACCCCCGCCATTTTCTTCCCTTTCTCTGTCTCCGCACTAAAACAAATCCACCACAAACCAGAGCAGCGCAACCCCCTTTTCACCATCCGCAATGAGCGCATCTACGCCGAGCGCCGCAGAATCGTCAACCACGTCTACTCCATGACCAACGTCGTGCGCGCCGAAGCCGGCGTAAACACCTGTCTGGACGTTTTCCGGCGCCGTATGCACGAGCTGGCGACCTCGGGCCAGCCCGCTGACCTCTCGGTCTGGGTCCGCTGGTACGCCTTCGACGTCGTCGGCGAGCTCTTCTTCAGCCGGCAGTTTGGCTTCCTCGAGACCAAGGGGGACCCGAAGGGGTGGATTCGGGCAGGGGACACGCTGTCGCTTGTCTTCACCCTGCTTGCCTTCTCGCCGGCTTGGGTGAGGCCGGTGATATTTCTGCTCACCGTGATGGTGCCCAAAATGTTGAAGGGAGTGAAGACGCTGGGAACGATGGAGGTGGCCGCGGAGGAGTGTATTAGGGAGAGGAGGGAGTTGTTGGAGAAGAGCGGGGGGGTGATGGAGAGGGCGGATATGCTGGCGAGCTTTATCAGGATTATGGAGGAAAAGGGAGCCGAAGTCGACTACGGCCCGGTTGAGGTTAAGAGCGAGATTCATACCGCTTTGTGTGTGGCCTTAACCCTCTTTTTTCGAGTTCGGATGGACTTACACCGTACAGAATCGTCGGCTCAGACACGACATCTACCGCCATCACAGCAATTCTGTACTTCCTAATGAAGAATCCCGACGCGTACCGCAAGCTCCTCGCCGAGCTCGACAAGGCAACGGCAGGCGGTCAGCTCAGTGTGCCTCACGCTCAGTATAGCGAAGCCGCCAGGCTCCCCTACCTGGACGCGTGTTGCAAAGAGGGTATGAGACTGGTTCCCAGTCTTGGCATGGCTCTTCCTCGAAACGTGCCACCAGGCGGGCGCCAGATTGCTGGGGAGTTCTTCCCAGAGGGAATCACGGTGGGAGTCAGCGCACCCAACGTCCAGCGCAGCAAGGAGGTGTTTGGGGAGAACGCGGATGAGTTTGATCCCGGGCGATGGCTTCGACGGGATGCAGCGAACATGGAAAAACACATGTTACATGTGAGTATCTGACCCCTGAAGACCTCTTGCACTGGAGAGAAGTCGACTGACCCAGGCCATCATCAGTTCGGCATCGGGGCTCGGACTTGTGTCGGAAAGCATGTTAGTTCAATATCCGTTGCCGTCCTCCGCTGCTTGAGCATGAGACTTACACCCACGAAATCTCAGATCGCCCTCTGCATCATTTACAAGATCGTCCCGGAATTGATTCGGTCTTTTGACCTCGAGCTGGTTAACCCTGATAGGGAATGGACAATCACTAACCGGTGGCTGCAAAACGTTAAGAACGTTCATACTAGGGTTACGGTGAGAAAAGCCGAGTAGGCCACGGGTGGCGTGAGACGAAACAGGGCGTTCAAGGTTAAAATGGATCGATTCCGGGTATAATGTTCTTTCTAGGGTTATACAGAATGTTCATACAGGTCTGTTTCCAAGGAGGGCAAGGCGTCCTGGGGTGTGAGGGCATTTGGCCAACATCGTCTGCTCAGAGTGCACCACCCAAAAGCTGCACAATCATCATTGCAGCGCGAACCTTAATCCCGACCCGCCTGTCCGCCTTGGCAAAATCGTCCCGAGTGACAACGGTGGTGTGGTCCATGAGCGAGCGCTGCTCTTCGCCGAGCCGTTTCTTCAGCTCCTCATTCTCCGTCACAATCAGGGCGTTGACTTCTAGATCGAGAGAGTAACTCCGCTTAGTGTAGTTGGAACTGCCAATCATGCTGATGGATGGGTCCTGGCTCCCAGGAAGCGTCACCCACAGCCCCTTGGCGTGATAGGTCCAGGCACCTGGCTCGCCGACGGTCCCATTCCGCCACTCTCGCAGCGAGATCGAGGCCTCGCGCTGGTGCTGGTGAACCGCGCGGACGAATCGACGTGCAAGAAGGGTGTAGGCGTCAGGGAGCAGCCCTGACACGCCGGGCGATTGATAGAAGCCATTGGCGAACGGCGAGGCGGTGATGACTGTGTTGTTGTGCGATTGGGTGGAGAGCAGCAGTTGGGTCAGTGATGGCGCAGGGTTGAAGTAGCCAGCGGTGAAGGTCCAGGACGAGTTGGCGTATTGAGGGAGAGAAAGGGTTTTGAGGACATGCGTGACGGCTGGGAGCTCTGTTGATGTGTCTGGTGATAGCAGCTGTGAGAACTGGGAGAGCAAGTAGACCGACGTATCCCGCTTCTCTGACGAAGCGACGTCGTGGGCCGTCAGGGGTGCCGTCTTTGGGGATATCAAGCCAGCCAACAGAGCTGTTGACTCCTTGATAAACTGCTTAGGGTCTTCAAGGGGCGACGGAGCTGCGTTGTCCTCGGGCCAGACCATCTCGAACCCGGCTGCGGAGTTGGAGGGCTTGACCAGAAAGCTAAGCGACGAGACAGCATCCTGAATATTTGAAAAGTACTCGGTGACGTCCTTGGACGAGAACAGATGGTACCGATCTTGCCTGTCGGTGAAATAGTCGCTCGACAGGTTGGCACCCGAGAGAATGATCTCGTCGTCGACGCCGTACAGCTTCATGTGCTGCAGGCCCCAGCCCTCATTGATCCGCTTGGGCACATACTTCTTCCTCAGCCCCGTCAGATTGGGTGTATGGTACATGCGGATCTCGACTCGCTCCGGGCCAAACTCGGCGATTAGGGGGGCTAGTAGGGATGCGCATGACGGGTTCGGAGCCTCGCGGGTGCCTCGCAGGGCGTCTGTGAGGATGCAGAGCCGGAGCTCGGGCTTCGCGCGGAGAGCCTCTTGGAGGGTGGTAATCTAGACAAGTCAGGATACACTACGCTACCGACGAGTATGCAGCGGGCACGAACCAGCTCCCTCTCAGACTTGCCGATGTACAGCGTCGAGAGGAAGATGCGGCGTTCGGCATGGCGGATCTTGTCTTTGAGGGTCTCGTAGAACTCGGCTGGGGACTGCAGGACGCGGATCTGCGAGCCGTTGATCTTGAACGAGGGAGCTATCCTGTCTAGCTCCCCCACAAACGGCGCAAGCATCCCGGCGCTTGACATTGGCGCAGACCCTGGCGTCGCTCCGGCGGCGTGCATCGAGAAACGGCGGCATTGCGGCCGTGCGAAACGCAAGCACGGCCGCAGAATCGGGGCCCTGAGTCTATTGGGGCATCGTGCAACGCTCCTGGCCAGCATGGCCGCAGAAGACGGAAGCTGCCGGTTGTTGTGGATGTGGATGAAGCTGCGAGGGTCTCGTCCGAACTTGGAATTTGGATTGGGAATTTTGGGATCTCGGTGTTGGACTGGCCGAGCGAGGCTTGCAATTGGAGCTGGACCTTCGCGGCAGCGGGCTGGCAAAAAAGTCTTGGCGAGCAGGGCGGGCCAGGCGGAGCTCGGCGATTGGGCCGGAAATCTCCGGGCGGGCCACAGCAGCTCCGCTGCGTCAGTTGCTCGCAACGGCCTCAGCATCGACACTGCAGTTGTCGTCGTGCTCAAATTGCGAATTGAACCACACAGCACCCCGCCACGGTCAATTGGCCCAACCCCAGCAACCATGTCGACAATCACAAGGACTCTGGGAAATCTGCGCAGGGTTGGCCTGAAGGTGAGCCCCTGCCACAGCTCCCCAGAGCGCAACCAAGACACTGACGATGCGACCGTTGCAGGACTTCTGGCACCAAATGAACGTGAGCTCCCCTCTCGCCCACGCCGACCACCCGCCACACACTCGCTAACCTCGCCGCTTCCTGACGACAGTACATCGGTACGATTGAGCGCAGACCGCGCGCAGTACGGATGGACCAAAGCACAGCAGCTGACGGCGGGATGCAGGCGACACGAAGGCTGGTGTGTTGATCGGCACCGACAAGTTCGGCAACAAGTTCTTTGAGAACCAGGACGAGCTTCCCCGTCCGTCCCGCCCCATTCTGCCACCTCCCACAACCGCCAACTAACCCTCACCAACAACCAGTCCGCACAAGATGGGTCGACTACGCCAAGCACGACTATGATGCGTACGCACCTCCCCGCCACCCCCTGCATCCGAGCAAGACTGACGCCAAAGCACAGTGCCCACATCGAGCCGCTCTGGCACGCCTGGATCTCGTACGCCGTCGACACTCCCCCTCCGCAGGACCCGATCAAGGCGGCTAGCGAGAAGCCGTGGTCACCCAAAGAGCATGTTCCCAACAGGACCTTTACGCGCGGCGCCTTCAAGACATATAACACGTCCGTCTCTTCTTTTTCTAGTTCTCTCGTCTTTCTCCCCTTTTCCCGAAATCGGTTCGTCGGAATCCCCCGTATGCTGACTGCGGTACTGGCTGTAGGACGCAGCCCAAGATGCAGGCGTGGCAGCCGTTTGCTGCGTCGAGGTAGATGGGAAATGAGGATGAGTGGGTGTAGATAGGGTTTGGGAAACATAACGTGTTTGCCGTGTCCGCTGTGCAGCTGTGGTTAGATTGTGATTATGAGCTTTAGGTCCGTTCCAAGGAATTCTGGTGACGCGCGAGGTGAGAAATTGAAGTCATGGAGTGATGCCGTTAAGGACACGATGCTCACAGTAAACGGCGCTGATCATACATGCTCTGGAACGCTGTTGGGCTGGGCTTCTAGAGTCCCTCGACAGAGCGCATCTCACACACCAGGTAATGACCGACGACTTGGCCAAGCAGCTGTTGCTCATTCATCACGCTATCGCAACTGAGTGTATCTCCAAACCTCGCGAACAGGGATCTCTAGAACTGAACTCTCCCAGCTCCAAAACATCGGCCAAACGCAGCACACGTACAATAAATAAATAGAACAAAATGCAAAGAAACAGTAAGCCGGCCTCTACTCTCCTGCGCGTCTAGATGTGCCGACAGATGCAATGACATGATCTTGCTCTAGCAACGGGATCCGACAAAGATGCGGTGCATATGTACGGGCCATGAGTATTTGCAGATAATCCTCCTACTTCACTCTGGCTTCGATGGCTGCTTTGATGGCTGTGGCAGAGCTGGTCAGTGTCCGTCCTGAATCCATCTGCTCTTCGAATCGAATGCTTACCTTCCGTCGTAACCCTGGCGTCTCCGAAGAGCATCCTCGTACCAGGCATGTAGAACATCGGATTGGGAACGTCGGCTGTACCACAGCAGTTAGTTTTCTGAGACATAAGCCATCTCGGCCGGGGTGTGACAAATCCTACCGTAACCACTGGCCATGCCCCTCTTCATGACAACGACCTGCTTGCTCTTCCACGCGTGCAGCACCGGCATACCGGCAATCGGGCTGCCAGGCTCTAGCGCGATTGGATTGACCGTGTCGTTGGCGCCGATTACCAGCGTCACATCCGTCTCGCCGAAATCGTCGTTGATCTCGTCCATTTCCAACACAATGTCATACGGCACGCTAGCCTCAGCCAGCAGGACATTGCACTGCCCCGGCATGCGCCCAGCCACGGGGTGAATGGCGAACCGCACCTTGATGCCCTTGGACCGCAGCATGTTCGTGATGTCCGAGATGGCGTACTGCGCCTTGGCGACCGCCATGCCGTAGCCCACGATGATGATGACCGACTCGGCGTTGGTGAGCGCCTCAGCCGTGTCCTCAACGTTGGTCTGTGTCACAGTGCCTTCGATCTTGAAGTCTGTCGTGGCTGGGGCCGAGATTCCGCCAAAGAGGACGTTGACTAGCGACCGGTTCATGGCAACACACATAACGTATGAGAGGATGGAGCCAGATACACCGATCAGGGCTCCCACTGTAGTCAGCAGGGGGTTGTCCAGCATGAGACCTTCCGCGACGAGCGCGAAGCCGCTGTACGCGTTCAGGACAGTGATGACGACAGGCATATCGGCGCCGCCGATTGCGGCGGTGGTGGTGTAGCCTTTCAAAAAAGACATGACCGTATTGGCGGCAAGCGCGCCGGCGGCAATGAGTGGCGAGGCCGGAGCCATGGTTACAAACGCGCCCATGGTGGCAACATTGGTCGCGAGAAGACCAGAGTTGATAAGATGGCGTCCGGGGAGCGTCAGGGGCTTCGAGGACATCTTGCCGGCGAGCTTGAGGAAGGCCACGATGGAGCCGGTGAAGGTGATACCACCAATGAGCACACCTAGATAGGCCGTGACGAGGTGAAGCGTTGAAACATGTGCCAAATCAGCCATGACGCTCCCGATACTGGTCAATACCGCAGCGAGGCCAACGACGGAGTGAAGTGCAGCAACCGTCTGAGGGAGATCGGTAGGGGTGATGCGCTTTCCAATCAGGAACCCGAGGAGGCCGCCGAGAGCTGCCAGCCCTCCGAACTGGGTCAAAACTTCAGGCGAGAAGCCAACAGCCAGGAGGGAGGCAAGAACACCAGACCCAACGCCTAGCATGCCAAGCATGTTGCCCATGCGGGCGGTGGCCTGAGATGCAAGACCCGAGACCGAGGTGATGCAGAGCACGGAGCTCACGAGATAGCCGGCCTGGACCAGACCAGCCGCTCCAGTCGATGCCGCAGCGAGGAATCCACCGCCAAAGAGAACACCCGGAATCGCATACATCCAGGGATACTCGGGAGGATCGGTCGGCCGCCGAAACATGTCCAGCATGCGCTTCGTAATGACAAAACCGCCAGCGACGTTGATGAACGCCAGGAAAACCGAAGCAGCGCCAAATGCCTGAGGAATGGTCTCCGGGAGGTAGCCCCCGCCCAGGATGAAGAGACCGCCAACGCCAACCATTCCAGATATGGCGTTGGTGACACTCATGAGCGGCGAGTGAAGGGCAGGCTGAACACCCCAGACGACTCGGTATCCGATGAGGGATGCTAGGGCAAACGTAAAGGCGTTACCCATGAAGATTGGTCCAGTCAGCTTGCCCAAGGCCACCGCCGAGCCCATGCCACCCGTCACGAGTGCGATTTCGCGCGAGGCCTTCTGGAACGGTGTGAGAGCAACAACTTCCGCCTCTTTTGCCGCCGTTGGCGCCACCTTCGGGGCAGGAGGCGGGGCGGGTCGAGGAGCAGGCGGGATGATTTCTCCGTTTTTCGTGACAATTGCGCCTCGGACAACTTCGTCTGTCAGGTCAATGCCGTATTCCTTGTCTTTGGGAGCCATAGACAAAAGGAACTTCGTAACGTTGTTGGAGTACAGGGTGGATGACTGCGTGGGGAGCCTCGAAGGGAGATCGGTGTATCCTGAGAAACGTCAGCTATGTTCACGAGACGGGTGCCCAGACAACTCACCTATAATCTTGACGTCCTTGTAGGTCACCATCTTGCCGGGCTCAGTCTTTTCGCAGTTCCCACCAGCCTCAGCAGCAAGATCGACAATGACGGATCCGGGCTTCATGATCTCAATCATAGCTTTGGTGATGAGCTTCGGGGCGGGCTTCCCAGGAATCAGAGCAGTGGTGATGATGATATCCACCTCCCTGGCCTGCTCCGTGAAGAGCTTCATCTCGGCTTCAATGAATTCCTTGGTCATTTCCTTCGCGTAGCCACCCGCCCCATCACCTTCCTCCTTGAGCTCAACCTCGATGAACTCGGCGCCGAGGGATTGAACTTGTTCGCGGGCAGCTGATCTGGTGTCAAACCCGCGCACAATCGCCCCGAGTCTCCTCGCAGTAACAATTGCACTGAGTCCGGCAACGCCGGCACCAATGACGAGAACTTTGCCAGGCGGGATCTTGCCCGCAGCTGTGACTTGGCCCGTCAGGAACCGACCGAAGTTGTTGGAAGCTTCCAGCACGGCCTTGTAACCGGCGATGTTGGCCATACTACTCAGGGCGTCAAAGACTTGGGCTCGAGAGATGCGGGGAATCAAGTCCATGGCAAAGGCGGCGACTTTGCGAGCAGCAAGTTTCTGCACCAACTCCTTATTCTGCACTGGCTGGAGGAAGCTGATGATGGTCTGCCCCTCCCTGGCGCCGTCGGCCTCTGCGGCGCTGGGGCCCCGCACCTTGAGCACGATGTCTGCCTGGTTCCAGACAGCCGACGCTTCGTCGACCAAAGTCGCTCCGGCCGCAGCGTAGGCGTCATCGAGGAATTCGGCCTCGGTGCCGGCGCCTCGTTCAACCACGACCTTGGAAAACCCCTTCTTGAGAAGCAGGGCGACGTTCTGGGGCGTCAATGCCACCCGGCGTTCGTTCGGGTACGTCTCCCGGGGCACGCCGACGCAAAGATCGGCGTACGGCGTCGTTGGTGTCACAGCAGCTGCCGATTCGGTGGAGTAGGCTGCCAGCCCGCGCTGGGCCGGCAGCGCTGGGCCGGTGGACAAGACCGAGGCATGGCGGACCAGTTGCAGCATCGGCGTCTTGCGGACGGTGAGAGCTAGGCTAGTCGACTTGAGGTACTCTCGGCAATGAGTGGAGCGCCATGCTCGGTGGGACCCGACGATGGCGCCGAGCGCGAGGGGAGCCGAGTCTGTGGCCCGAATTAGGGCTCGATTGCTCAAGGTCATGCGGAAACTGGCGAAATGGGGGGGGTGTTGCTCACCAAGAAGACTCGACGCCGTCTGGTTCGAGACGCGGTCGACAGGACGCGAGATGCGACAGACCCTGCCGGCCAGCGTCGGCCGGAGCAAAGACCGAGACATCTTGGTTCCTCGGTGCCTCCGAGCGCTTGTTGTTGGGCCGTCAAGGCAGGCCGAGGGGATGTATCATGGGTTCATATGCCGGGACAGTCGGCGTCGAGGGAGAAGACGTCCAAGACGGCGGGTGTGCGGTTGCGATGCTTGAGATAGGTAACGGAATCAGTGTTGAGTGTTTGTTGAAAACCGGTATCGTTCGCTGTGTCACCGTGCCTGGACACACAACAGCAGTGGCTTGCAGGTGTCAAACCATTGGACGGGGTCAGAGGAAGGGTGTTCTGAGACAGCTGTTGGCAGTGCAGAGGAATGCGAGGGCGCTGGTCATGAGGTGGGTGCCGGCCCTGGCGCCCAAGCAAGCAACGCACAGGCATTGGCTCCTCTGCCTGCGGCCCTGCGCATCCATCCGTTCATCTGACGCTGGGGAGGGGTCTGATTGCTACTACCCCGCCCTTCCCACTAGGTCCCGCTCGAGGTCCCGGTGCCGCGTGCGGGGTCCGGTCTCAACCCCTGTGCTGGTGACGAACAACCGGGTTTATCTCGAATATCCGGCGGATATGCGATCGCTCGGGGCTGGATGAAGGTTGTGGGATGCAACGGGTACTATGGATCATTGGGCCAACACGCGCCATCGCCTGCCTTCTTGGCGGCAGAGCTGCAGCACGTCGTCGAATTCGGCAGGTTCTCGTTGCAGAATGCGGGGGTGGAGCCCAGTGGGTCATGTCAAGGCAGTGTCGCAGCGCGTGGTTCGTGACTGTGCTCTGGCCCACTGCAGCTGGGGTGGAGACATCCCCAAATCCTCTCCCCCTCGGCCCAAGTCCCTCGTGAGGAGTTGCAAGTGTCCCATCCACTCATCCGATGCATGTCTCGGCGAGAATGCTTGGGGTTGCACAGCAGGAGAAATACCCGTCCTTGCCGTTTCGGAGGAACCTCTCGCCGTGCCACTGTGCCAACCCAAGCTATTCATCCCAGCTGGAACCTACGCTTGGTCTTTTGCATAGTTGACGTTTTTTGGGTGGACGAGGGACCGACCGCATGCAGTTTGGAGGCACGTGGGCCATGCCCGGCGCGATTTGGGCGTCAACGTGCATGAGTTCCCGGGTGTGGCCTATGGTGGAATTGATCATGCTGTTTATAACGACATCGTTGCAAGAGTTATCGTGACTTTCTTAACGGGATAGTACTTCGAGCTTAGCCCTGTCCCTTCTCGAATCCGACCCGAAGCTGAATCAAGGTGACGTTTGAACACGCCCACATGGCCCCCCCCCGCCCCGAATCGACCCCCCACGTTCAATCCAGTCAGCCACAACGACATCAATTCGAAGCCGCCACAACCACAGCCCCCTCGAATATCTCCCTTGAACGAGCTAGCCGACGAATTTGAGTTGCGTCGAAATTTGAGACCTCCGGCAAGTGGTCAAAGGAAACCTCATCTGGGTCGGGCTGCCCTCTGGGTCAGCCATGGCACGTTGCGACGGGCCCTTGGGGTAAAACTGTCAAGCCCCAATATCGCTGAGCCCAGTTGCTCATGAAGAATCCGCCAGACGATCCAACTAGGCTCTACGGGTTGCTGGCAATAGGGGGTTGAGATCGATACAAATTCGCAGAAACGCGGATTAGCGTTGACCGAATGGAGAATATCACCCACGGTTTGTTCAAATATCAGTGATAATCAGTCATCGAGTGCGTACGAGCTGATCCGCGGCGGCGTACGAGCCGTTTCAAGGTTTTATTCAGCATCCGCACGGCCAAGTTCCGAAAAGGCCTTGAATGCCGGTGCCGCAATGCTCTTGGGAAGCTGCAGACAGTTTCAACGCGATATTAGCACGTGTTCAAGTGCCCGCCGACACTGCTGATTCTGCGATCTCATCCGAGTGCTTGAGGAGCAACGATGGCTACCGACGCTTGTTGTTAGAAGGCTTCTTGATAGACGCGGATGAAGCTACTCCTTTGGGTAGGTGGAGCTCTGTCCCCAAATAACACCGTTGCCTCGGGCCCAATCAGCGACGGCAGTCGACTGGTCTCAGCCCCGCGGTGAACTACGCCGAGGAGGAGGATTGGCTCCGCTGTAGATGTCAGTAGATAAAACCGCAGAGTTTTACGCCTGTATATAACCAAGGTCTGTGTCCGCTGGCAGCCGTAGAGGTGGTCACTGAACGTCAGCGACTTGAGGAAGAGCTGTAAGCCATTACCCAAGTCTCAGGATGGCGCCCCTGGTGAGCGTGGTCTTTATGCTGAGCAGCCTTGCCAGCCTTGTTATTGGTCATGGCTATCTCAAAAGCATTACCGCGAACGGCCAGAACTACCTCGCCTGGCAGGTCGGCCAGGACGATTTTGTCACCCCAGCCCCTGTTCGATATGCACGAAAACTCGCCAACAACGGCCCGGTGCCTGACTTTACGACCAAAGACATAACGTGAGTCTTCTAACATTGAATGTACTGCTATAGAAATGCGGTCACTGAATCGAGTATTAGATGTGGTGCAGGCGGCAACCTTCCTGCAGGAGGGATCATTGAGCTGAAGGCCGGCGACACTGTGTAAAACCCTCTATCTCGAACCTCCCTACCGGCGCTTCTCACCATTGTATTGGATTCCAGTCTGCTAATTACATGTACGTTCAGTTCACTCAACTGGGATCAATGGGGCAGCTCGCACAGCGGCCCGGTCATGACGTTTGTCCTGCTCCTATATCCCTTTCCACAACCCCCCTTCTTCCCTCCCCAAGGCTGAGAAGCTGACAGCCAACCCACTCTTCTAGCTATCTCGCACACTGCGCCAACGATGATTGCAAATCCTTCAAAGGCGATGCCGGCAACATCTGGGTCAAGATCGAGCAACTCGGGTACAACAAAGCCGGTAATCCTCAGTGGGCATCTGACTTCCTCCGCGAACGCGGCGCCAAGTGGTCGGTCACCATCCCGCCCAAGCTGGCGCCCGGCGAGTACCTGCTGCGGCACGAAATCCTAGGGCTACATGTAGCAGGGACTCGGATGGGTGCCCAATTCTATCCGAGCTGCACTCAAATTCGGGTAACCAAAGGCGGAAGCACGGTGCTGCCGGCTGGGGTCGCGCTTCCGGGGGCTTATAACCCAGATGATCCTGGTGTAAGCTTTGATACCATGAAGAAAACATTCCATCAGCAACTGACTTATGGAACATTAGATTCTGACCGAGTTGTGGAAAATAAATCAAGGCCAAGTGACTTACACGGCGCCTGGTGGAGTTGTGTGGAGCGAGGCGGCGCCGAACGCAAACAGAGCTGGCCCTTAAAGATAGAGGGTGATGTATAAAACGAGAGAACGACGCGCTGGGATTCTATGACTGGTCAATTGGTAGTCAGGCAGGGAAGTGCTATGAACACGAACCGCTGGCCCCTGGTCCTACACAGGAGCAGTCCACAGAACCCGGCTTTCTCATGGGCACTGTACCGCAACGTCTCGCTCTGCACTCATTGTTCTCTGGTTGCTGGACGAGGTTCATGTTGCTTATTCGGAGCTTCCCCTTGGTCCTTCGCTCCATCGGAGCCTGAGCGATTTCTCGGCAAGCCAGTTCCTGGCCCGAACCGGGTTTGCAATGAAAAGCACGACAGGCTGGTCCTTGATATTGCACACACGGGAACAAGCGATTTTGCCCAGGATGACGGCTCTGCGGAGCGCCCCCCTCCGCCCTCCAGAGGCCCGTTCTGAATTGTGCCGAGGAAGAATTCCAATTGTCGCTTTCCCCGGGACTGAAGGGGCAATTCAACTGCACACATGAAAGCTGTGAGTAGGCCTCGGAGATTCGCGTCCCTCAATATCCGCTGCATTGAACGTCGGTACGACGGCCAATATCGAGTTATGATCATCGTTCTCTAGTACCAAGCTTGGTGGCAAATAGATGAGAATCGCACCCAGAGTCCGCAGCTTCAGATTAGACCGGAAGAGACCGAGCCCAGATCCCAATCTGAGATGCCGGGAATCAGGACGGCAGTGCCGTCGGTACCTTGCATCAATGGTTTATAAAACCAACTTCACGACTTCCTCTGCGCCGCGTCCCCTGAGCAGCAGCGCTATTGGGTTTGTCCTGGGCACACTTGCTTCTAGCTTGATTCTTCGCTGCCACCATGAAATTCTCAGCATCATCTGCGGTCGCGTGTGCCGCACTGCTCCAAGGGGTATCCGGCACCATCTACTATGCTGGCGTCGCTCAATCCAGTGGCGAGTTTGGCGTATGGAGTGCCACGTCAACGAAGGGCACTGGTCTCCCCGGCAAGTTCGGAACCGACTACCAGTTCATCAGCAACTCGGGCGTGGACACCATGACGGACAAGCACAAGGTTAACCTCCACCGCGTCGCCTTTCTGCTGGAGCGCATGTGCCCGCTGTCGACGGGCTTGGGAGCCAAGTTCGACGAAGGTCACTTCGGCCATTTCAAGGACGCGATCGACTACATCACCAAGACCAAGGGGGCTTGTATGTTGTCCTCTCTTGTTGGTCGAAAATGACCCACCAGCCACTGACCCCTTCGCAGATGCCATCCTTGACCCGCACAACTACATGCGCTACAACGACCCCTCCTCGCAGCCCTTTAGCGGCAGCGTCATCGGCAACAGCTCGGACCCCACGGCCGCGACGACGGCGCAATTCGGGGCTTTTTGGGGCGAGCTGGCGTCGCGCTTCGCGTCCAACGAAAAGGTCATCTTCGGCCTCATGAACGAGCCGCACGACATGCCCAGCGCGCTGCTGCTCGCCAACCTGCAGGCCGCCGTCGATGCGATCCGGAAGGCGGGTGCGAAGAACCTCATCATAGCCCCTGGTAACTCCTGGACGGGCGGCCACTCGTGGACGCAAGGCGGGTCCGAGGCCACTAGCCAGTGGCTGCACAAGCTGGTTGACCCGGCGAACAACACGGCCGTCGACATCCACGAGTACCTGGACGAGGACTTCAGCGGCGGGCACACGGCGTGCACGCAGGACCCGGCGGCGGGGCTGGCGGGCGTGACGGCGTGGCTGAAGGAGCACAAGCTCAAGGCGTTTGTCACCGAGTTTGGCGGATCCAACACGACGGCGTGCACGACCATGCTGAACGGGATGCTGGACTACATGGCGAACAACGAGGAGTACATCGGGTGGACGGCGTGGGCAGCCGGGCCGTTCTGGGGGTCCAACAGCCCGTGCTGCACCGACTCGAAGCAGTTTGGCAGTCTGGAGCCGGGCAGCAAGGCGGCTGGGGGCGGGCCGAGTCTGTATGATACCGTCTGGGTGCCGACTATCCAGAAGAAGGTTCCGGCCAAGCTGCAGTGGAGCGGGCTGGCGAGTGTCAAGGGGGGAGAGCTGAAGGCGAAGCCGTAGGGCTTGCCTGTAAAGTTAGGGGGTTGGCTGAGATGCCCTGTTTCTACCAGCCGCTGAAAAGAGAAGGCAGCGTAATAAAACACAGAATACGGAGTCCACTGGCCTTATCTGCGACCCGGTGGCCGGCAGGCAAAACAGTGAAAGGGGTTGGGTCGTGTGGGAAGTGAGTACGGGTTAGGGTTGATGGACGGATCGCATTGTTTGTTTGTTGCAGTGCGAAGCGGCGCACTTGGCAGGGGCTCCGGCGGTGCTTGATCGCCGGCGGCGGCCCGGTGAAACGCGTCCCTCACAGCTTCTGGAACAGATCAGCGCCCTCGGGGAGCACCACACCATCAGTGTGTCAATGTTGCCGTCGCGATGTAAAAATAAATCGTTGGCGGATACTTCCCCGTGATTATGATGGGATGATGTGGAATCCCGGCAGAAGGGAAGTTCCCTGTTTAGATTCAGAGAGTCCGCAGGACCCAAACAAGGTTGGGCGTTGCCGAGGAAGGCCAACGCGTGCAAAACTTCAGGGTTGACAGTGGCCAAAACTTCGAGATGCGACCAAGAACAGGGCATCTGCCAGGCCACACCGCCTTTCTCAGGGGCAGGAACTGACAGGAAAGAGCCCCGCATTTGGCAGTTCTGCGGAGCCGTGTTTCATGGAATGTTTCCGAGCAGCAAGAAAACCCCCGAATCCGGACGGCTGCGGCGATGGAAGGAATTGGCGGCTTCCATGGATGGATGGCTTGGACTCTACATAGTACTGTGTACTGTGGAGAGATGCAGCCAGAACAAACGCGCCAGAAACAATCAGGAGAGGAGCCCGAACAAACGCGGACGGAATGAAAGCCGCACGGGAAAATGCACGTCGAATCCGGCTCGGCAGCTCCTCCGGGCGGGAGGGGCGCCCGATGGCCTGGCGATTGGCTGGCGGCGCGACGCCGCCCCGGAAGCTTCAACATCCGGGCTGAAACAAGGCCCGCTTGGAGACGACCGTGGTGGCGCCTATGGTGCGCAATTGGACAGCAAATCATGGCGACCAAGCAACAGAGCTTGCAGCGGTCGCTCGCTGCCCGGCCGGCCAGCCCAGCCAACCTGTCGGCAACCCGGCTTCCGCGCCCCCCTTCCTTCGCTCATCAACTCGACCAAGGCCAGCTCGAGGCCAGGCAGTCGCGTGGCCAGCGCCAGCCCAATGTCTGCCCGCCGGCCTCGCGGATCGTCGGATCAGCCCACGAGCCCAGCAGCCCTTTCGGGGTCGACGGCCGAAAGGGGGGTGGGAAGCGCGGGAGAGCGCCAAGCTCTCCTGGGAAGTGTGCGTTCCGACGGAGATCGATGCCTGGAATGGAGCGGTCACCAGGAAGAGCAGAGGCTGCGGCTGCCGGAGGGAGGCTTTCGCCGCGCCGCCGGCCATGGGAGCTTGGGCCACAGCCAGCAGTCTGACTCTGGTCTCGCATCCGAAACAGGGAAAGCCGCCTCGTTGCGCCGGCAAGCCTCAGTGCCGTTTAGCAGCCTTCCGCCCGTCTTCTTCGTCTGAACACCGCCGATGTTACACATCCCGGACGCTGTCCGTCTGGTCCCCCCGGATCCTTGCCCTCGCTGGACTCAAGTGGTCTAAAAGCTTTCTTTGTCACCACTCTCGGTCCGCTGTCGATTGCCTTTGTCTCGGTTTCTTCCCTTCCTTCCACTTCCATCATCTTATCTCATGTTATTGTTATGTTAGCTCTTGAGTCCAGCCCTTCTTCGACCGCTTGAGCTTGGTGCGGATGCCGGCGGATTCCCCCGAGTCCGCTGTCATCCCCTAACCCACCCGCATCCGCTCCCTGCCCCCACCCCCACGGCCACCACCTCCCCTTCTCGCCCGGCATGCCTTTCAGCATGGCTCGCTTTCCTTCTCTCACTGCCTCTCACCTTCGAGAGTTCGGTCTCCGCTGGGCATCTTCAGGCCAGAAACGGTGGTCCAGCATGGCGGTTCGACTCTCGCTCCTCCAGGTCTCAGTCGCCCTTCTCGTCGTTCTCTTCTCCCTCCTGCTTAAGCGCGGAGAGACATCAGTGACACGAGCTGTGTGTGCAACCTACGATCAACCCAATCCGCTGGCAGAGCTGTTTCCGAACAACGCCACCGGGGTTCTCAATGCAACGCTCGCCATCATCCCGATCCCGCTGGAGGCGGCCCGCCGTCTCATCCCACCCCAATACGGCATCCTCGAACGAGCATATCGATCTCTCCTGCCCGACTTCCCCAAGGGCATGTACCCGGTTCTGGTCCAGGCGGCGCACGACCATGACGTCCAGTTCCGTGCCTACGGCATCACCATCGACGATTTTTCGGTGAGTCCTAATCTTCCCTCTTCGCAGGTAAAAGCCATGGTCGGAGCAATATTGACCAAGGCACACAGCGCGTGGGCTTCGAGTTCCCGTTCCTCGACCTCATAGGCGACGGCTACTCCTCCTTCCGCTGGGCCCCGGCACAACTCATCAGCTCGACCAACGACATCGCACTGGACGGCTCTCGCGAGTACGGCACCATCGTCTCGCCCGCCAAGTACGACCCTCCCTGCGACGCCTACCGCCGCCTCGCCAACGGCGCCACCTACTTCAAAGGCGCCAGCCTCACCTCGCCAGAGTTTGTCGAGCTGGAAATGACCCGCCTCTCCGCCCTCCACCACAACCCGTACCCCCTGGACCTCTTCCGAAACATCACGAACCAGCCCACCTTTGCCAACGCCACGTCGTGCGACAACATGATCCGCCTGTTCAACACGAGTATGTCGGTGCCCGCCATGCCCGTGCGCGGGCGTGTCAGGGCCCACGCGTTCCCGTTCACGCCGTCGTCGTCGTCAGACCGAGCCGCGGAGAAGAACGCTGCGGTCGAGTGGACGGGTATCTGGGGCGTGCAGATCGCCACGCCGTTCATCGAGAATAACTACCTCGACTGCAGGTCCATGAAGGGATATGAGGGGACCGGCGGGCCGGGAGACTCGGATGTGAAAGCGATAGAGAGGTGATGAACATGGGAGGGGAAGATGCAGTGATACCCGGCGTGGACGGCCTGATCGTGAGTGAGGGTGTCCATGGCTATTAGTTACAATATTTAGTGCAGTGCCTTGACCTGATAGAAGTTGAGGAATGCAAATAAAAACAGGAAAATTAAGCACCACAGAGAATTCACACTTTCTGGTGGGGATGGGATGAGCGCGTGTCACGTTTGAAGGAAGAGATGAACTCGTGACAAGGCTTTGTCTCCAGGAGGGTTGTGCCGCGGGCCTCGCATCTGGAGGCCGGGTTTCCAGTGCATTGGCGGGATTTGGGTCCGAGGGTGTGGAGTTTTGATGTCGTCGGTGTCCGAGTAGCTCCCTCATGTGGTTCCTGGATCCTCACGAAGCCTCCCGAAGCTACCGCCAGAAACAAAAAGGATGAGGCCCTACACCGCCGAGATCAAGTTCAACTAGAATCATGTGTGCATGTGAAGATGCAAGGTGGTATCCAGACCGCGATGTTGCACACTTGCCCCCTTATTGCCTAAATCCTAAGCCCAAACCAAGACCAGATGTGAGTCCCAAGCCTCCAGATAAGGGTTGTGGGAGTCTGTTGGGAGTCTGAAATGGCATGCAACACTGTTTCAGCACCGCGCGTCTCAATCCAACGTCACCCCCACGGTTGCGGCACAGCCCTATGACAGGCTCAAGCCGGTGTCCCACAGCAGCGAAACAAGCCGACGCCTCTCCGCGCCGCTCCCGCGACCCTATTTTAGGTGCCCTCCCAGGCCGAGCCTCCGGGTCGCAACGGCGATCATCCTCCAAATCCATCACCAACGGCCGCCGAAACGGCGCGGGCGGCCACATTTCGGCCGAAGTAGGCCGCGATATAACACCGGCGAACTGCCCGCCTGGGCCACGATCTGGCTGGGGCCATCAACGTAGATGGTCAATCAGGAAAATCGTGGTTCAGCAGGTACTGCCATTTGTTGTTTGTTTACTTTTCTTCCTTCTCCGGGCTGAGAAGTGTCGCCGGTCGATTTTCATTTTCTTTTCTCCGGCTCTTCAGACAACAACACAACCATCATGTTCCAGGCAATACCCCTGAAACGGAGCCTCTCCCGATCCGTCATCAAGATCATCCAGCGGACATTGCCTTTGGTGAAGAGGAGGCGACGATCATGGACCACCCACGCCAAGAAGCGGATGCCGATCGATATGTGAGGACTCCGGCAGGGGGAATGTCGGGTCTCGGGTGGCCGGTCGGTCGAGATATGGTTGAAGCTTTGTTCAGGCGAGCTCCTCAGGTTTAGCCATGGTTGGATCCGCCATCGCTATCACTCCCACCGCCGCCGCCGCCGTCACCATTATCATCATCAACATCGGGTCAGGGGCAGCGGAAAACCCATGTCGGCACAGCCAGGTCACGAACCATGCGACTCATCCGCATCGGGTTGGAAGGATTGCTATTTTGCAATGCATCGCCTTTTTGTGGCACGTCGAGCCGGTCAGCTCAAGTCAGCCAGCCCACCGGACACAAGTACGAGAATCAGGACTTGAACGATCATGATACCATCTTAGACCGGCGTTTTTGTTGGCTTTGCTTCTTTTGTTTCGTTTTCCAAATATGGGGCATCGATTTCACCGACATAGACAGGGGGCATCAAAACGGAGTTGGGTTATTTGAGCACTTCTGCATGGGCTGGGTGGGTGGGTTTTGGGACGTATTCAGGGGGTACGTGGCAACGTTCCCTTGGAGAGGAATCGTTCTCTTTGATCATATAAACCAGATCAGCGTTTGGGGTGGCATCAATAACTGCAGATATCTTCATTTGTGCCAGGTCAGAAAAGAGCTAGGAGTGAGGCACAAAGTCTACCAATGATCCAACTTGAGGTACCTACCTATACAAGGTAGCCCAGCAAAACATTCACAGTCCCACTACCGCTATTCGAGGTGACAAAAAGCTCTGTGGCCAGCCTCCGTGTTTCGTCTGGTAACTCGATGATCAGCTAAGAAAGGCCCATTTATAGACCTTTCGATTTCTTCCAGATAGAAGCCGACGTGAGGGCTAATTAACCCGTGAGACAACGCCGGGCCCGGGGTCTCCTTTCTCAATCACTGTGGCGATGTGCCTCATTCGGATACCCCAACCAGCCCAGCTGTAACCGAGCTGGCAGCCCGATAGATGTAGTGCGAGACATTTGAAGAAACCACCTCATCGGAGAGAGGGTAAATACGGGCGTTCCTTTATGTGCCATTGTTTTATTGGGTCTAGGTATAGGTACATGATAATAAGGAAGAAAACAAAAGGTCTTCTTTGTCTTCAGGGGTAAAATGGGGTGTAACCTTTTGTGTATCCCTGAGCCGATGACTCTCGCCTCTAAACCCAGATTTTTGACCCTGTTTCTTCATCAAACCTTGGAAATACCCTGCAGGAACGAGGTGTACGCTGCTTTCTTCTGGTAGCTGCTGGTCCAGAGGAGGGCCTCACCCTCACCCGAAAATGTGTTTGGAACCCATGAGTACTTGTCAGAAACACCCTGCAAAAGAACAGTCAATCAGCAAACACCCCAAGTCTATCAATCAGATTAAACGTACCCAAATGGTCATGCCTACACAGCGCGGGACATTGATGCACGACCGGGCCACGCGGCCGTAAGCATCAGCGAGAGCTTGCAGCTTCTGGGCGTTGGAGGGCGTCTTCATGCGGATGTCGATCTCGGTGTACGCAACGTCGACGCCCAAATCCACCGTGACTTTAAGTGCCGCCGTAAGATCGGCTTCCGACGGGCAGGGGGTAGACTGAGTCGGGGTGGTCTCAGTGACCAAATGGGCTTGATACCCAACTCCGTCGATTTTGACACCGTATTGCTGGACAAGCTTCACAATGCGAGCGGCTCCCTCGAGCTTGGGGCCCAAGTACTCCAAGTTATAGTCGTTGTAAAAGAGCTTGGCCGCGGGATCGGCGGCGGCGGCAGCCCGGAAAGCGATGGGGATGTAGGCCTCACCGATGGTGCGGAGGAAGACGTTATCACGATATGTGCCGTCCTCGTTCAAGGCCTCGTTGACGACATCCCAATGTTTGCAGCGGCCCTTGTAGCGTCCCATGACCTGGTTGATGTGGTTCGTCATGACAGAGATCAGCGTCGCGTTGTTGAAGCCGCCGTTGGACACCCAGCTGGGCAGCTGCGAGTACCAAACGAGGGTGTGGCAGCGGACCTGCTTCCCGTTCTGCTGCGCCCAGCTCATGTGCGAGTCGGCGGCGCTCCAACTAAACTGCCCGCGGCTGGGCTCGGTAGCGTCCCATTTCTGGGCGTTCTCCGGGGTGATGGAGCCAAACTCGCTGCGAATGATGCTCTGCTCCTGACTGTCGCTGCGGACCGTGAGGGAAGTGCCGATATATTCGCGGCCGGCGGCCACCATAGCAGCATTGAGAGTCTGAACTTGACGGTTGAAGAGCCTAAAGACATGGGCATTAGTGTTGCGTTCGTCTGAGTTGCTGACGGGAACTTGCGCTTACTCTACAGCCTCAGTATCGGCCGCCAGGGGGTGAGCAGCCGCGAGGCCGCTGAGAGCCAGAACAACAGCAGCAGGGAAGAGCATCTTGGCTGTTGAGGGTCTTGGATGGAGGCAATGTGTGAATTCTGGGTGATAAGCTCCCTGTGGCAGTTTCCGGAGCACTTGTATCTCTCTTTATACAGAGGTGCGCGGCTCCTCCGGACCGTGATGACGCGGATACGGCGGGCCAGCGGCTCCGGAACGTCCCTCGAGGTGACCGAGAAAGCTATATCGGGGGGCAGAGCCGCGAGATTCGCGTCCCAGGCGACTGGATAAATAATTTGGTTAAATCGGGGTTAGCTCTTGGTGCTGCTCAGCATGCCGCAGCGGCCGCGGAAGCCGGACCCAAGCCGGGTAAACCTAGATCTCAGTTCCGCCCGGCTGGTTATATCCGACTTTCATGTTGAGCTCAGCACTGTCTTGGATGCCCAAGTTGGTCGCCCAGGTTCACCAAGACCGAGGTCCTTAGTCGCAAAGTAACCCGAAACACCCATGGATGTGACCTCCCAGGGAAGTAGCAAAGTGGTGTCGCAAACCGGGACACGGGCTCGGGAGGAAGGGTCCACGGTCGCCAGCAGAAGGCCCTAAGGCCCCTAATCCTGTTATTGTTGACTGCCCATAAAACCTATTCCCAAGTCCAAGTTGTTAACCTCTAACGCCTGGCTCTCCATGATTTCAATAAAAGTCAGCCCAACGCCAAGTCTATCATGCTTCATGAGCCGATGCTCTCGTAGTCAAGCCCACGGTTGCCCCTTTGCTCTAGTAATGGCTCCTCCTCACGTAACGATTTCCCATCGTCGTCTTCGCCCTCACCCTCAAAGCTGAGCTCGGCCACACCTCCGTACCCGCTCCACCTCGGCCAAACCTGGGTCCAGAGCAGCCAGTAAACGGCCCCAAGCAGCAGTACGCCGGTTCCAACGAGTGGAAAGGCGTAATAGGGATAGCCGTCGGCATTCCAGTCGTTGTTTGGTGGAATAAATGGTGTGACGACAAGGAAGATGTTGAGGCACAGGTAGATGATGGGCACGGGGAGGTAAGTGTGCCAAGGGGACGACCAGTTCTCCGACTTGCTGAGCCGGAGGTATACTAGCCCGCCGGCGACGAAGGTGTTGACCCAAGCGCCAGGGTATGTGTATCTGAGTAGTGTCAGTCGAGGATTTGCTGGTTGATGGATTGCGCGCAACATACAGGTTGACAATGAAGTTGTACGCTGGGCCTGGCGGGGGCGCGATGAGGACGATGACGGTGACAATCCAGTGGAGAAAAAGCTGTTTCCAGTCAGCAAAAAAGGGATTTGACTGAGGCGATGGTAAACACGTACTGAAGCGGCGGGTGTGTTGAAGGGTTTGCTGGATACCCAAAACTTGCTCCACGGAAGTATCCCTTCCCTTGCCAGCTCCTGGTTGACTCGAGAATGGGCGAAGCTCACAGCCAACACATTACCAATGTTGCTAAGGGCGACGAACGCGGGCAAGCTCCGTGCCGCCGCGCTCTCCCCGAACATATTGCGGAAGAACAGGCCGGCGACGATGACCTCGGATTTCGCAAGTTCTCCTTTCGGGATGGCGGCAAAGTAGGCGACGTTGGCGAGCACATAAATTACCGTAACGCCAACCACCGCAAGAGGTGCAGCAATCTTGAGGGTCCGTTGGGGGTTCTTCAATTCGCCCATCACGTAGTTGGCGTTTTCCCAGCCCTTGTAGCTGTAAACCACCTGCAAGAGTGCGGTGGCATATGCGTAGGCACCGCCGCCGCCGTAGCCATCCCCCTTTTCGACGTCCCAGAATTTGTCGAAGTTGTGGGGGTCTGGAACCAGCCGATGACCAGCAAGAGCGGCGAATCCGGAGAAGACAATCAGGAGGAGCACGAGGACCTTGAAGATACCAAGCGCATTGGTAAGTTTCAGGCCCCATCTCGGGAACGCTGCGTGCAACACGACGACGAAGCTTATGCACGCGACAGCAATAAGACGGGGAATCCAGCCATCGGGCATGGGGTGACCGGCCGCCAGGAGAACGTAGCGGCCAAAGGCGAGCGAGTTACCCGCGGAGAAGCCCAGAAGGACCATCTGGACGGCGAAAACGCTGGTTGCGAGGCGGCGAGGGCGGCGAAAAACGCGCTCGAGATAGTTCTTTTCACCGCCTGACCGGGGGATGGCGAGGCCAAATTCCAGGTAGACACCGAGGCCGGAGAGGGTGAGGAGGCCAGCTGGGGGGTGTGAGCATTCATTATCCCCTGTTGAAGCTTGGCCACCTCACTTACCAACAGCCCATAGCGTCAAGCTGATGCCCACAGAGCCCGTTGCGGCGAATATACTTGACGGTGTCGAGAAAACTACAAAGGACAAGTTAGAGAACGTCCAACAGATGAGAAACAGACGCCGATCTAGAGATATTCCTACTCCCTGTCCCTATCATCTTGTTCAAAATCAGGAAGACGGCTCCTGTGACCCCAATCTTGCTTGAGTCGGAGCCAGGATATTGAGCGCCATCGCTTTCCAAAATCTCGCTCGCGGCTTCGCTGTCAATGGGGTCGTCGTGGGGCGCAACTCGAAAAAGTCGTTTATGGCCATCGTCGCGGCCATCCCTCCCATCCATCGCTCCACCAACGTCGATGAGGCCTCAGTCAGTCGGTCTTGATAGGTAGCTGGTAGATTCGGAAAAGCGGCCACAGCGGGAATAAATGAGAAAAACACCTGTGAAGTTGATGGGTCGGTGTAGAGATGTCTTGTGTGATGAGAGCCGTTTTTATTTTTCTCCGTTTGTCAGTGGGCGACACGATGATGGATCACGCAGTCTTGTTCTTCAAAGTGTTTGTGAGAAGCCAGTGCCCTGTGACTCTGCCGATAACTAGTTAGTGGATGGCGTGCTTGTGGGCAGCGATGGCAGCACCCGATTGGCCCCGGTGACACCCACATCCCTGTGCTTCTCGGCATCGGAGCTGGGGCTGGCTCGGGAGCCCAAGCGATCGGCATGCCGGCCGTCGTTCCCCGAAGGGGTTGTTGGCCTTCAAAGTCCATTTCCCATACAGATTTTCAAGACGCTTGCACACTGGTCCGACAAGCAGTTGGGAAGTGTTACAAGATCAATTATCAGGATACAATTCAAGGCACCTCATGCCTCTGATCGCCGATGTTACGCGTGTTACAAATGGATCAGGAATCATGATGGCGAGGAGAGATCGAGGGAACAGGTGCTGGCAGGGCTTGCCCGGGTGGTTGTGAGGAAAGAGAATGAGGAGCAGAAGGGCTGCCAAAAACCAGACTGCTTGAAGCCTTTCGGCGGGAGCAAATTCTATGGGGAGGAGGAGAACCGGCGATGCAACGCCTGTTATCTGTACAGCAAAAGGAATGGGGGCATGGCGAGACCGGCGGCGGTATTACGGCGGCGGGGTTGAGTTCAGGGGTGATATAAAGATCCAAAAATGCTGATCTTGTCAAGAGGGTGGTCGGGTTGCTCCAGGACATGGTATGCCGCAAGTTCAATGTTCGGGAAAAACTGCAAGTTCGCAGGGTCAACATTCAAGCACGACACGAAGGTCCAAAAATGCTAAACCTTTTGACTCTGTATCAATCTTGTCAGGAGGGTGGTCCGGGCTCCAGTGTGCCGGGCTCCAGTGTGCCGCAAGTTCAATTTTCAGAACAAACCACAAGTTCAAAGGTATGACATCAATGACTCTGGGTAAAATTCTCCCAGGACTGCGCAGTCTCCTTGCAGCAGTCCAGGACCAAAAAGAGAAGCCTAAAAAGAGAAGGTAAAAAGAAAATGAAAAAAGACGAGACGGAAAGAAATGAAAAGAAGGATAAGCAAAACAAAAAAAAAAAGAAAAAAAAAAGAAAAGAAAAAAAAGACAACATAATAAAGAAGATAAAATAAGAAGATAATATAAAAACAGAAGAGAGGAAAAGAAATTAAAAGAAAGAACAAAAACGAAAGAAAAGAGCAACAAAAAGAAGCGAGGGAAAGAAATCAAAGAAAAGAAAGGAAAAAAAGAAAACAGCGGAAAAAAGAAGAGAGGGAAAGAGATAAGAAGAAAAGAAAAGAAAAGAAAAAAAAAGAGCGGCAAAAAGAACAAGAGGATAACATGAGAATATAAAAACAAGATAAAGAGAATGAGTTGAAGCTAAACGAGATTCTCGTCAGGATAGAAATTCAGGCAGCGGTTAGGTAATTGCCCGTTGACGAAGTATGGTCCACTAGAGAGTGTAATCATTTGTAGTGATAAAGAGGACGGGGCTAGACTTCTAGCGGGGAGAAGCGTGTCAATGACTTGCGAAGCGTTGGGGCTGAACTCTCTTCCGGTCCGTCTGAGCGAGCGATGAGCAGACCGCCTTGGGCGAAGGCAGCTAGAAATACCTTGCCAGCTTTTGGGCAACGGCCGAGTCGGTCGACTGAACGGCGTCCGCCGTCCATGTGAGGCCGTGCGAGCTTTGTGAAACTGCCAGCCAGTGTGGGAGTATACCCGGATCGGACTTGGCTAAAGTGAGCCAGCAGAATGTCGGTCCTTGCCGGAATAAACAGCAGCAATCTATCCTGGCAGCCAGGGCCATTCATGTTGAACAACATATTTAGGAACCCCGCCGAGACTACGCTGAGGAAATGACGGCAGGTCGCACGGCAAAAGCCCCTATGGCTCAAGGTCAGAGCCGAAGGCACGCCCAACTGATGGTCTAGGTATAAGTAAGGCAGCGACCGTTGCAATCAAGCCCAGGGAAATGTTTCAGTTATTCCAACGCCAAGAACGACACTGACTCAACACACGCACATCTCTGTGTCCACCATGTTCTCCCCGTCCATCCTCCTCGCCTCCCTCCTCCTCCTCTCCCGGACCACCCCGGCTTTTGCAGCCTGCACCCGCGCTGACCTCCTGGCGGCGGCGAACAAGTTTGTCACGGCGGTATCTTCGGGGTCCGTCGCCTCGCTCCCGCTCTCGGGAAATTTTACGTACCGCGAAAACAACAAAGCTGCCACCCTCGCGCGCTCTGCCCCTTTCTCCCAGGCTCTGAAGATCGACCTCTCCCGCTCAACAGCCGACACGGTCGCCTGTGCCAGCTACACGCTGATTGTGTCGTCGGCGGGCACCAAGCCTTTCGTGCTCGCAACTCAGCTCCGGCACGGCGACGGCAGCGACATCAGCACCATCTCGCTCATTGATACCATCGCCGCCACCACGGGCTCCCTCTTCTTCAACGCGCCTAAGACGCTCGGGTACCTGCGCAACGAGAGCTGGGCCGAAATCGCCGAGGCGCAGCGCCCGAGCCGCGAGCTGCTCAAGAAGGTTGGCGATGCGTATCTCGACATGTGGACCGACAAGACCGCAGCCGACTCGATCCCGTGGGGCACCGACTGTGAGAGGGTCGAGGGCAGTCAGTACACGCGACCTTGCGGCGCGTCGTTGCCAAGGGGCGGAAGCGCGAAGAACAACGGAGATCGGAGGTATGTGATCGACGAGGTGGTCGGGAGCGTGGATGTGCTTTGCAGTTTCGATGCCCTAGGCACTACGAGTTATGCAGATTCTCACGAAATCCGACTGGAGGCAGGGAAAGTCAAATATGTACATACGGTGACTGTTTGATGAACGATAGCTTCACAAGTTGTTGGTAAAAGCTCCATGAATCTCTGTGTTGATGCACCCACCTGGCAGTCTTGACACACGCGTGACACAACAATCACAATGTTGGGGCAACTCAACAGGAACCGAACCGTGCAACTAAGGTAATTGATGGAACAAGAAGGGCGACGGTTCAGGTTTCAATCCACCCAGTTCTAAGATGCCGTTGTGTGGAAGAAAAGCCAAATTCGGCATCAACGAGAACTCCAAGGAGTGGGCAAGATGCATCACGGTTGAGCGCTCGAACAATCACAATTCTGCACCCCGCAACCAGAATGTAGATCTCTAAAATGAAACCGCCGCCAGACGAAGAAACTGGCGACGGAGATTAACGACGGATCTCTTTCTTCTCCAAGCACCCATGAACACCAAAGTGCTGAAATGCCACATATGCATCGCCGATGGGCGACGGCAACTCCATGGCTGGGTGCTGGTGACTATCTGGAGAAGAAAGAGGAGGGAGGAAGAGCTCGCGCTCTCCACGAATTTTTTTTTCGAGAAAACCCGCGCGTGGGCCAGGGTGTTGCCGATCACGTGCGTGCTTTGCGCCAACAGGCCAAGCTTCGAATTGTCTCGGCTCTCATTGGCCAGCTCAAAGCCGAGGCGATGCCGACCTGCCGGGGCTGCGTTCCGATCCGCAACTTCGCGAGCCCGACATCATCGACCTCAAACCTCGCATCCCTCGACAAGACGCCCGGTTCCGGATCCGCCCCCTGCTGCCAGCCAACACAATGATTGCCCAACGAGCAGGAACGACGGCGCTGCGCCGAGGTATGCACGCCCTCCCATTAGATTTGCCAATTCACTTGGTTCGCTCGGAGCTTTGATGGGAAGACGACAATCGAAGCCGCCCGCTAACCGCATCCCAACCAAACATGTAGTGGCCGGCAAGCCGAGTGTCTTCTTCACAGCCAACGCCGCCAAGTTCGGGCTGGCCCAGCCGCTGTCCACCACCCAGACCAGGTCCGTACATCTCCCATCCATCATCCTGAACCCCCAATCCGCGCCAACCGAAACCCTCAGCACCACCACTAACACCTCCACTTTCCCTTCTCAGGCCGGTAGCAACGCAAAAGCTCACCCCCGCCGACGGCGCCTCCCTCCTCGCGAAGCAGCGCCTCCTACGTCCCGTGGCGCCGCATCTCGAGATCTACGACAAGCAGCAGACGTGGTTCGGCGGGTCCGCGTGGCAGCGCATCACGGGCTCGGCCTTCAGCGGCGGCCTGTACGTGTTCGCGACGGCATACCTGGCGGCGCCGCTGCTCGGGTGGCACCTGGAGAGCGCGTCGCTGGCGGCGTCGTTCGGCGCCCTGCCCTTCGCTGTCAAGGGCGCCCTCAAGTTCCTCGCCGCCTGGCCCTTTACCTTCCACGCCATCAACGGCGTGCGCCACCTGGTCTTCGACATGGCCATTGGGTTCCACCGGAAGACGATCATCAAGACGGGGTGGTACCTGTGGGGCGCGTCGATTGTTGGGGGGATGTACCTCGCTTTCTTCCTGTAAAGTGCGAGTGAGGGGTTGGTCGAGTGAGGAGAAGGGAGGGGGTTGCGGTATCAAAAGGGAGGCAGGGTACGGAAGAGGGGGAAAGACTGTCACGATTATGGGTTGGTCTCGGGAGGTTAGACGAGGAGGGCACACTGTGTATGGACTATCACAATTCCGAGAGGAAAAATTGTTTCCTTGTGTCACGCATTCGGCTGGCTGCGCCTGATGAAGTCGGCACAGAAGATATTCATTTTGAATGGTTGACTACCAATGGCCCCCCGCGACCAGACTCTCCGTGCTCGTGTTCGGAAATCAACCGAGAAATGCAACCCCCCGAGGACAACGGCGGTCCTCCTGGACTCCGTAACGCCGTGCTTACCCATCCACCCGTCCGTACGCCAATCTCTCGAACCAACGGAGGGACAGAAGCCTATTCCAGGTGCCGCACTTCCAGGATGGCCCTGTTCAGCGCATGATTCCCCAACCGCGCGACCCGCTGCCCAATAATCGGCCCCAGGAACTCTGTGACCTGCTCGCCCTCCCGGGAGAGATCTACCCCGTTCACGCCGTTCGTCACGGGAATGCCCGACCCCCCCACGAGGCTCTCAACGGCCTTCATGATGCCGCCCACGAGCAACTCCAATTCGACGGCGTGCGCCTCGCCCTTCTCGTGCAGCGGCTGCAAAACCGCGTCGTCGAAGCTCTTCATGTTAGGGAGAACCAAGACGCGCACGGCCTCAGAGCCGCCCGCGGCGGCCACGCCGCTGATAGCGCCGAACAGCACGGCCGTCGGGCGCGTCGGGTCCAGGAAGTGCTTAAGGCAGGTGCGCGTCAGCTTGGGCCGCAGCAGCGCGTTGGTCGCGCCGTACTTGCGCGCGATCATCTCAAGCAGGCTCCCCGCCAGCTCGCGCAGGCGGTACTGCTCCCGCAGCGTGTCGCTGCCCTCGTCCGCGGCGGCGCTGCCCAGCTTGCGGGACATGAGACACGTGAGCACCGGCGCGGAGAGGGCGCTCGCGTAGGGATCGAGAAAGAGGTTCGAGTTCTGGATGACGGCTTCGGCGAGCTCCATCATCTGGCGGAGGACAAAAAGGTCATCGAGGTGGTGTGTTACTTGATTCGTGATGAAGTTGACAAAGTAGGGGAGGAGTTGGTGCAGACCCGGATCGGAGCGGACGGATTCGAGAGCGGCCTCGCGCAGTCTCGTCTTCTCCTCGTCAGGGTCGTCGTCGAGGACGGCGGCTTGGATCTTGTCGAAGTAGAGGATGAGTTCTTTGCTTATGACGTGCTTAACGGACGGCCGGAACGAGACGTTGTCGTTGCCTGCGAGAGCCGCCAGCGCCGGGTTTGCCCCCGGGCCCTTGGGCAAGAGGTCTTTGGACGAGGTCTCGGCGGTGGTGGGGTTCTGGGGGATGGATGGCTGAACGCCTTCGACGGCAAGCCAGTGGGCTGTGATGGAACGGGTCAGCGGCGGGCAGCACGAAAACGGTGATAATCCGGCTGGGACGCACCGGTAAAGCTCATGTCGCGTGGCACCTTGGGCAGCGGCGCGTTGATGACCTTCTCGAAGTCGACTTCCTCGTCGTCGATGTAGAAGAGCGGCTGGCCGGGGCCGAGGCTGGCTTCGCCATAGCGGAGTGGGCGAGTCGACTCGTAACCATACAGAGGCTCGACGTCGAGCACCCTGAGGGCCTGCGACACGTCCTGGACGGTCAATGTGGTGCGGTTGGCGGCGCGCATAAAGCGGAGGGCCTCGACCAGAACTTGGCCGATTCGGTACTCAACGTCTTGGGCGAGCACCCGCAGCGGCTCGTCCGACAGCGAGATGCCAATCGAGTCGGCAACATCCCGCACGTTGTCTGGGTTCCAGAGCAGCTTCGGTGCGTCGTTGGCGGCCATTTTCCATCGGGGCACGCGCAGGATCGATGCGCTGCGGGAAAACGGGCGGTGGGAAGGTTGCGATGGGTGCCGCAATGTGAAAGGTCGTGAACCTTTGGCTGGCGACGGCTAATGGCCAAGGGCCCGAGGCCTGGTGGAGCTTCTTTCCAGCGGCCGTGCGCAATTGGATCCAGAGCCAGCGGGCCAGCCCACACAGCCGCAGCAAACCACCTCCACTTGTCTATTTTGGGCAGAAGCACGGGCATCCTGTAGGGGCATGCGC
>FTCU01000535.1_pt1 | contig 47958 bp, 57 predicted proteins | sample 1639521 | NCBI WGS metagenome assembly FTCU01 (sample SAMEA3914864, study PRJEB12502) | metagenome | biome: forest; material: soil | place: USA | collected 2012-03-12 | depth 0.3 m
CCTTGGCAAGCGGGAGCTGGACGCCTTGAAGGAGGGCATGGTCTTGAGTCTTGGCTAGGTCTACAAAGTTGGCGCTGTACGATGGAAGTTTCGGTTTTTTCGTGTATGACTTTGGGTACCGCAGGTAGTAATATTCACGTGGTTCGCTTCGTCCAAGCCCTTCGCCGCGCCTTGTTCTGTCTAGTTGGCGTGGCAGAAACATCTTCCCATTGTTGCTCTCGCTCCTGGGAGCAGCTATTGTTAACCTTTCTCCTTCCTGGCCCCGTCACACAGTTCTGCCGACTCTGCTATAGAACCAAGAGCACACTGTCCACGGCCGCAGCGTTTGATGTCCTAGCACAGACCCGGCGACAGCCGGTCAGGCATTGCTTGATAGCCTGCAGCTCTGGCAAGCAGTCGGTAGGTTAGTGTGGCAGGAGTTTAGTGTGAAGCAGAGCAGACTACGCCCAGCTCTCCCTGAACCCCTTTTCTGCTACGACAACACGGCCATGTGGGCCACATTGACATGACGGGTTGACTACTCGGTAAAGACTAAGGAAGCTGAGGGAAGCTAGGAGATGCTGCGTCCTGAGACAAGTTGCCCCTGAAATTACCGACTTCTAGTTGAAGACCTGGATCCAAGTGCCAAAGACCTCCCGGCCGCCTTCAAACAAAGAAAGGCGAGTCTAAGCTCGGGTCATAGCTCACGGCACAGCTGCCGCTGCAGGCCGGTCGGTTGGTCGCAGGTCCCAGACTACTGCACAGAGGCTGCACCCGCCAATCGCTTCCGCCAACTGCACGAGCCCCATAAGTAATATCCTGGGCACTATGGAGATATGATTATCTGTATGCGGCTAACGTGGCACAGCATAGCCGTGCGGGGCAGCAGTCCCGAGGATGATCTCTTCTCCAAATCCCTAAAGCTCCTCGAGTTCTCCGCGTACAACAACACACCCGCAACCATGGCCGGCCCCGATGAGGTCCTTGACCAGGCACACCGCGACATCTTGAATCGCGCTGTTTGGAACGTTCTCAGCACGGAGCCAACGTTGCAGGCATGCAGCCAAATTGCTGACGGCCTGCCCCTCGCGAGCGTCGCCTTTGACCATTACGGGAGCAGATGTGAACCGAGCCACCCTGTTGCCCGCCACACCGCTCTGTGTCCCGGCGCCCTGGAAACTGCGTGGGACTTTCTGTCCGAATTCACTCTTGATACGCTCGACTTTGACGAAAAGGTTAGTCATGGTCACTTCTCGGGTTAGCTCATACTCATGGTATCTCTCGCGCGCATTACTAAACTCCTGAGTGACAGCTCCTCAAGGCGTACCAGGCCGCGACGCCCGGCTACCGCAGCTTCCGGTTCCGCCTCATTGAACTCGTAGCCGTGTCAATTCACAAGCTGGCAGAACGCCTCTTTATGCGGCGCCACCGGATCCACGATAGAGAGCACCGGGACCAGGCCTATTCAGTGGATGCGGTGACGGCGTGGCAATCGTCATGGCCGCGGCTGCGGCCGGCGCCGACGTTGCTCACGCACATCTCGTACGATGCTCTTGGCCAATACCCCCAAGGACTTGCCGATGTCGTTGGCTATTGGGCTGAGAACATGATCTTGGGAGGAGTGATTCTCTTTGATCGATCCGAGGAGTGGGATGACGGTGCTAGCCCGGAACCGAACATTTATCTTCACTCGGACCGCAAAGAAACCACATCCAGTATTTGGCAAGCACTGGACGAGCAGCAACAAGCTCTGGTTGACTTCTTCTTGGCCCCCTCGGCTTCTGGGACTTGCCCGTTTCCGCTCTCTGCCTCAGACGGCCCGCACTCAAAGCGCCTCAATCCCTCCCACGCCATGGCCTTCCAGGTGTACAGGGACACATGGGCACGAGCACTACCAAAGAAGGAGGATGAGCTTGGTCCTTATTCTAGACGGACTTTCCTAGACTCGGCTGAACAGTTCTCATGAGCAAGAAGGATGAAACTAGGGTTGTGTTTGCTCTCATCCTTTGTATAAAGCACTGATACCGTACAAGCCAACTGAGACCGTGTGGCGAACCCTAGTCCTGTCTCCATGTTCTCATTCATCTTCCATCTCTCCCATCTCCCTCACGTGAATGATGTGATCATATTATCCCCCATAATTCATCTCACAATCGAAACCTTGATAATGGCCCCCTCCTGACTCGGAGTCTTCCCTGGCTTCTCAGCTCGCCAACCCATCCCCCAACATGGCGTCGATCAGCTTACAGTGCCTTTCGGCATTTGTCTCGCTCATCTCACTCTCGTAGTTCAACCCGTATGGCCAAATATGGCCCCCGCCACAATTAATCTTAGCGTCCTTCCCGTCCCACGACTTGAGCAAGGCGGTTGCAGCGGGCCAGTTATTGGCGGCACATCGCGTGTCAAAAGCCTTGGTCTGGCCGATGCCCAGCGTGTGCGCCGTCTCGTGCAGTGCCGTGCGCTCTGTCATGTACTGCCTGTCGGACCCGAACCGGATGTTGCCGTTGAAATTGCCGTCGGCCGTCTGCACCCCCGGTACGTACTGTACCGTGATGGACTTGTTGGGCCGCGTCGTCAGCCGGTTGTATCGCGCCGCCGCCTTGGTCATGGCTGCTTCGATGCGCGAGTAGGCGTCGGCCTGGTCTGTCGTCGGGTTGGTCGCCTTTTGGAGCTTCCACGTGATGGTGGCCGAGCCGACGGAGCTGCACACCCAGAGAAGGGTGAGGATGTCGAGACGCATTGTAGAGGATGGTTGCCAGGTGTGGAGAGAGAGATGTGTGTGTTGGTGTGGTGCTGAGGTTAGGCAGCACTTCCTAAGAAAAAGCCGTCATATTATACCATTGACTCCAAGCCACGACACATAGTTCTCCGTTTTTCGGAATTAATACCACCGCGGCGGCATTACTATGACAAGGTGATCATAATAACATTGAACCTGGATTCGTGGAAATTCAGCCCGGTTGGTGCGGTTTAGCCTATTTCCCCGGATTGCCATGGCCGTTTGGGTTCAGGCACATCTTGACTCTGGGGTGCATGAGATTTGGATGCCATTCTGGATCAGATGGCGTGGTACTCGGTGAATAAGTGCCGGCTGGGCGGTGGGCGGCCGTCTTGGTGACTCGTGTTCAACCTTGATGAAGCCGAACAGTGTATATAGTAGGCAAACTGGCACCAAATTGATGTAATCCTCCCCTTACTCGGCCACACGCTCCCCTATTCAGACACAGCCAAACTCCTTTCCACACCTATTCCCTCCTCCGTGCAACCCAATAATACCAACCCCAGGCGACCCTGCTTACAACTTCTCCTTCAACATGATAAACAACGCATTCGCTCTCGTACACACCACCTTCCCTTCCTCTCCCCTGATCTCCCCCTCCAAAAAAAACTTCCTCCCCTCCATCCTCACCAACCTTCCCGTAGCCAACACGACATTCGGCTTCTCCACGCTTCCCGTCAGGACAGGCTTCTCAAACTGCGTGTTCAAATACCCCGTCATGACCGGCAACCGCGACAATAACCCTTCCGTTCGGTTCGAATCCAGCACCTGCCCCATGATCTCGTCCAGCAACGCGACCACCAGCCCGCCATGACAAACACCGGCGTGGCCATTTATCATCGGCCCGAGCGCAAGCAGCGCGCTGACCTCCCTGATCACCTGACCGCCGGCGGCAGCAGCATCGCCGGATTCCAACCCGTCGATCTTTCGAGACGGGGGCGGGAGTGAATAGAAGGCGACATAAGCCGGGATGGAGCCCGGGGTGTTGAGGGTATGCGAGAAGAGGGTGTTGTGCTGCGAGGGCTTCCGCTTGGGGCGGCGCGAGACGGACTGGTCGATGACCAACCCTGGCTTTGAAAGAAGCGCGGCGCACCAGGGGATGGCTTGGAAGTAGGCTATCTGGGCGGCGGCGGCGGCCTCGGCGCTGGACTGGAGTTGGGTTTGGGTCTGATCTTGGTGGAGAGCCATCTTGTTGTTCGAGTTGGCTTCGGAGGTGACTTGGAGAGTTGGTGATGATGATAACATGGTGGGATGAAGCTGGAAAAAAGACGGGTTGCAGAAGGCATGCGAGAGGCCCTTGCTTTTATGATTCTAGTAGGATAAGAATCCGGAGTAATACGTGCTAGAACCGATGTGGAGTTGTGGATACACTGACGCCGGCAAGGTTGAATGCCACGAACCGAGGCAGCGGGAGCGGGGGTACTGGGTCCCCATACCGTACTTATCCATTCCTGACTTAGGTACCTCCGTAGACAGTCACTTCTTCGGGCGGGCCAGCCAGCAACACCAAGGTCGGTAACAAATCAAAAAAGTTGGAGAGGGGTAACAAGTTGCGGAAATCAAACAGAACAAACGAATCGCCAAAGAGGGCAGATGCTGGAGAAAAGAAAGGAGAAGAAAAGAGACGGGAAAGCGCAGTAGCGGAAGGGCGAGGGAGAGAAAGAGAGGGAGAAAAAGAAGGAGGTCAGAACGTGAAGAAGAAGGAAAACAAACCGAACGTCTACAAACCGGAGCCCTGAATTTGCAAGTTAGCTTGAGCAAGGCAGGTCTCTGAAGCTCTGTATGAGTAGGTAATTAGGTAGGAAACCTTCTTCTGCGTTATAAACATTGTGTGAGCGCCTTCTCAGTATCATATCTTAGACAACAACGTTACCTGATGAATGTGTGTGTAATGCATGGCTCCTCGAGCTGCCTCAACCGCATCAATGCAATCGGAGCAGGCTTCGTCGCTTCTTGGACGCGAAGGCAGGCAATGATTATTACTGCTGCTGCTATCTCTCGAGCATTAGGCTACGACCCGTTTCCGTTTCCCCCTTGCCCTCCCATGGGGACAACCGAGGCTCCCCCCCCGTAGACAATATCACTTTGGCAAGCCTCGACTAATTCAATAATACCGTCTCGATTTCCCCGGATGGTGGCGTCGTGCCGCGCTATTGAAGCGTTATACCCGCGGATCCTTGAAAAGACTCACTCTTGGTTGCTCTCGTCATTGCCCTCGAGCAAAAAGACCGCCCGCGGGTATTCCCCGCTCAACTTCACAATCAGCTTCTCGTACAATCCCGTTCCGCTACTGCCTCGAGTCTCGACATTAACCATTGACACATGCCAGCCGAGCCTTTCAACACCTTGCCTCAGCGGCTGTGCCAAACACTGAGGGCGAATCTCGGGGGCAAGACGCCGGGTTGAAACTGATCATTGTGCGACAGAATTGAACTCAACGCTGGCACGCGAGCATCGGCCGCAGAAGTAACGGACTGCTCGGACAGGGTTACCATCAAAGTTTGACGTCCGGATTACAGGCGACTCAGTGCAGGTAGAAGCACATAATTAGGTTACCGTTCAACCAAGCGGGAAACTCCCAATCGCACCGTCCTCGCCGCCATCAAACAGGGAATTGGTGCCGTCCAGGGCGGCAAAGTGCTCGGCGTACGCCAACCCCCTCCTCCGTTCCGCCTCGACCCTCCTCCAGTCCCACGTTTCTCCGTCACCCTCTTCGTCCAGACCGCCAAGATCCTCGGGCGTCCCAGTACCGCTCTCGCCCCCAATCCAGCCTTCGCCGGGCCTCTCGGGCAACAACCCGGCCGCCTCCATGACCAGCGTGGGATGTACCGTGAACCGTCCGAGCTTGAAAACGTACTTGCTCATCGCCGTGGCAATGACGTATTTGCTGAAGTCAACCAGCTCGCCGCTGCCGTCGGCCTTCTGCACCTTGTTTCGTGTGCGTCCCATGCGCCGGCCATCCCATGCCGTCGGCCGTACCTTTCCCTTGACGACAAAGTGCGTGACAATGTACAGCCACTTGCGGTCCCATGACAGAATCCGGCTCCACATCTCGTAGCCCTGCAGCGGCGCGATCTCCTTGCGGAAGCTGCAGAAGACGGCGCCCAGACCGATGCCAAAGCTGCCCGTAATGACTTTGCCGTCCTTGTCGAGCACGCGCTTGTGCTTTGCGTTGTCACCGATGATGGGCATCCCGGGCCCCATAAGGTGCGTCACCAAGTGCGATCGGCTGACATCGAGGTCGGCAAAGTAGGTCGAGTTGCTCTTGTGAATGTTGTAGTCCGTCTCGAGGAGAGACGTGCGTGACGAGGTGACGCTGTAGTGGAATAGGGCGCGCTGCGGGAGGGCCTTGGGCCGGCGCAGGATGTGGTAGATGAAGGAATGGAAGATGCGGACCTGGGAGGGGCGGTCGGTCAGCGGCGTGTCTCGGGACTGGGGAGAGCGGCGGGGGAGGGTCATTACAGTCCAGGCCAGAGGCAAGCTCTTCCAGTTGAGCACGAGAAAGACCATCAGCAGGATCCGGCTCGTGCGGCCGGGCCCGGTGAGAAACTGCGTGAGCAGCATGCGCCAGTCCATATGGACGGCCCGGTGGCCGGCGTAGGCGATCGCCGCGGTGCCCAGGGGCAGGAACACCGGGTAAAAGAGAGCGAGGGTGCCAACCGCCATCTTGTGTGCGTATCCAACAACAACAAGCGCAATTCGCAATCGATCTCAGGGCTTCTTATCGCCCGTCGGAGAGGCGCGACGCGACGTGGCGAGCAGACGGTTCCGCGCGGCACCCAGCAAAAAGACGGCCAGAACAATAACCCAGAGAAAAACGCTGCGGCCGATACAAAAGAGCGTGCTACCGCACTTCGCCAGGAGGAATGACGAGTGGCCAGAGTCTGCGCCCGGAATAGGCATTGCGCCGGATGGGCCGGCCGCTCTTATACCGACATTTTTTTTTGGTTGAGGCGGCGGAGTGGGTTTGATCGCGGTGGGGGATGATAACGTTAACTCAGGTCCCGGGAGACGCGGGAACAGGGCTGATCGCTGACACGGGCCCTGCGTAAACTTTCCTTGGTGCCTGGAACGCGGTGTTGATGGACCCATTGCAACCCTGCGCATCCCTCTTTCCAGCGCGCCAGCAGGAAACAAGACGAGCCGAGGTTCGGCATTCGTCGCTCCCGTGCCCCGATTGCCGTTGGGATTCAGCTTGACGCGATGGACATGAATGAAGTCAATGAACTCGTGGTCAACGATTGGACCTCAACTTTATTCTCTGGACTACCTATCGAGTTGTTTCCAACCGGCATTCAGCTTCTTTAGCCGAGGATGCCTCGGAGAAAGAATTGATGCACACTCGCACCAAGGACAGAGCACGGGGAGGGTTGGGGTTGGGGTTATCTCCGGCCCAACCAAGTAAACAAATGCCCCTGAAAGCGCATCGAAGCCCCTGATTCTTTCACCACGGGTCGTGTGCTTCACGAGGTTGCAGCTGCACCACTACTGAAACCCAACCTGTCAACAAACAAGAATAGACTATTGATAGCTCGGGGGTACATTGACAACTTGTTGCTCTGTGCAGAAATACTGCCCTGTGAGAACCAACTTCCTCCTGTTGGGAAGACCGATTGCCGCCTTCGTGCGAACAATTGCGAGCCGATTCTCTGTTTTTGAGACAAACCGCTGGAATCAAGAGTTTTTCTTTCTAAACCTTCAACCAAATTCGGGGCGTCCCCTCAGCGATGGGTGCAATAGTAACACTAGTCGAATGCCCTCTGCGTCGAGATCAGGACAGTAGAACAGAGTTATATTATACCCAGCTACCTACCTATCTATCCAGTGTGTCATCAGAGCGAAACAGGATGTTAAATAGGTATAGTAGAGGCCTGTTAGAACATGATCTGCAGCTAAAACATCCTGGGTCTAAGGTCACGAGCAAGCTTGTCCGTCTTCCAGTGGACCCGTCCCGTCGGGTTGAGCACCCGCTCCCATCAGCCGTTGAGACATGGGGCAGCTTGGCTCTAGCACTCAAGCACATCAACACGGTCTTCGAAGCTGAGCCTCGTCTCGGTCTCTGGTAATACTGCCCAAGGTCCACGGCTGTCACAAGCACCGTCTCATCACAATGATTTTGAGGCCGCACTTGGCTTTCGGGCTCCAGAAGCACCAACATTAAACGCATGAGGGACGAATAGTGTCAAGGGACATTCAACTCTCCATCAACAAGGGAGTCTATCTGATACTCGAAACTGGTTTGGAGCATGCATGGCCAGTCGGTGGGCAACGGGCAGGCTAAAATAACATTCCCCAGCCAGCTACAACCAACCCACAAGGAGAAGACGGGAAAGCTCCAAAAGCCTCTTTCGATGGTGTAGGTGTATGTAGGTAGGAAACGCTTTATTCAGGCCATCTAGAGAACGCTTCATGCAACTTTCCCGCTGCCCTAAGACACGCATAGCCGTATACCTGCCAAGTTGTTTTCCATGAAGGGGAGCCTCCCGGCACTCAAGGGCAAAGGTGGAAGGACATCCACCGGGCAGAACCTATCCAAGAAGCACAGACTTAGAATGCACAGTTGATAAAAAGCTGACCTGCACTGGCGATTGCCCTGCAGCTTTGTTCCAAGCGCCAGGATCCCGCCAAAGAAAGGATTTTGCTCCTCCATCCTTCAGACTGGTCCGCGATTTCAGGCAAGGTGGTAAGACAACAGACCACAAGCAAAAGGCTCCCACGGCGGAGGATGCCGTGGCTGCAGGCTCACCAACGCTCGCAGTCTGCAAGGGCGACAAGTCGCAAGCATTATATTGCCCTTAGCCAGAACCTGCCCATAACCTACTGTCCTGGGTGATCACTCGGTTCAGCTTTGCATGGATGGTATGGCACAAGCCCGTGCAGAAGCAAACCCGAGACATCGTGGACCAACCCCGGCAGCTCCAGACCCCAAAGGGTCATCCCGGAGCAGATGGCCACGAGAAAAGGAAGGGACAGCAATCCGGGATCACAAGTCAAAAACGCCACTGTCTCGGGCTACATCGTGGCCACCAAGCCACTAAACTGTGCTCCACACATCCGCCAGTAGCCGCGATCCCACAAGACCAACAGAGCGCCACACACCGCTCTCACGAGCCAATACCGAACAAACAATAGACGCGGGCGCTTCCGCCCTGTCGGTATCGACCAAGCAAAATGCAAATGCAAACTGGATACCTAGCACCGCCTGCACCATGAGACCAGATCAAGGCCCACCCGGCCGCTCGAACGGGCCGGCCTCTGCGGGGGCTGCCCGCCGTTGAGGGCCGCGCTGGAAGACCGGCTCCCAGCCGGCATGGCACGACACGACAGAGCCACCGCTATGGCGAGACAGCACCGCCAAGGCAGACTGTCAACTGCTGGTGAGAGGGGATCAAACCACGCCGGCAATAGAGTAACGAAAACCTACGGAACCTGCCATCGGCAGTGAGATGGGGTTGATCCAGCCTGGAAGCCCTTGGCAGGGAGGTGACTAGGCATGCAGGCTGAGACACGCAACACACAGCAAAGCCCTTCCCACAGCGCAGCCCACTTGGAATGAGTGAGCACTGGTGTTCCTGTTGATCTTGGTCAAAACGCCAACCGCTGGACTTTCACCGTACGAGCCAGCATCTGCCACGTCGGGCTGCGAACTCACGAGTGGTCTCCGCCATGACCTTGCCGTCGTCAGTTGGCGCCTCGCGCGAGTCTGGCCAAGCCTGCATGGATGAGACCAACCTGCTCTTCTGCAGCTCTCCAAGCCGTGCCATGTCAGAGCATGGGACGCCCCCACCATGATCATCACCACTCACCGCCGCCGTTACGCCTCCGTTTGTTTGCGGGAGCCTCACCCGAGTGCTGTACCAGTACATGTACAAGTTTGCGTGTGTCCATGCCATGCCCCGAGGATCCGGCTGCATGGCCCTAAAGCCTGGAGGAGCCAGCCAAACCCGCTTGTCGACGCTCGTCGCTTGTTTGATGGATTAGAGCCTGATATGCGACCTCCTGCAGGGCAACACCAACCGCATGGACGCTCGGCTCCATAGGGCCGGGAGCGAGTGGTTTGATGCCCCCGGATGAATCGACAACTGCCCAACCCAGGGAGGGTTTGATATGACACTGTATTGTCAGCAATCAAAAAGCTGCGTGTTGGTGAAGACAACCCTCTGGCCGATGGGCAGCGGCCCACACATTGCCAGTGACGTGGATGGCCATGTCTGGCGAGGGTTGCATTAGCCCCAGGTCGTTGGCTCAGCGTCGCCTTGTCAGTTTGTCGCCCAACAGCAGGTCGGATGCTGCAGAAGCAACTTGTCATGTGAGGAGGGAGGGGTCACCGCGACAGCTCGCAGCAGCCAAGGAATCCCACGCTCGTTGGCAAGGGAGGGAAGGGTGTCGTCGTTCACGTTTGTAAGTTTCCGGCATGTTTGTCGCAGAAAAGGAAGGAAGCATGTCGGCGGAAAGGTCGGGTCAAGTCGTTAGTCGCGTCAACGAACCAATCTCTGTCCTCGTCTGCCGCAGGAGTGCATGTTGGTTGCGCGTTGCGTGCTCCATGGAAAGTTCCCTCGGCTCTCAGACGCCAAAACCAACCTCACCGCCAACAATGGGGATCCGCTAAGCGCGGCCATTGCGCAGAAATGCAGGTCACTGACTGACTGGCATGGGTCGAGAGGATGACCTCTCGCGGCTGTTCGGCAAACCTCGTCATGGTGTCTCGGGGAGGATGGGGAGAAGGAAGCTTGAGGATGACAAACGAGAGCCTGAAATCGCGCTTCTAAGCGCCGAATGCACCGCTTGCCTCGCTGCGATTGGCCAGTCTTGCGCCACCATAGTAGCGGGAACCCGCCCATCCACTGAGACACCAAGCAGAGATTGCAATATTGATTGCCTGCACAAGCCTGGTTCACGCAGCCGATGCCAAGGGACGTGCTGCTGACCCGCCGGGAAGGTTGCACTCCTTTCGCGAGGAGATTGTACGTAATTTACACCACGGCGTGCTGGAGGTGGGCCTGAATACCACGGTGGGATGGGAGCAACGGCCTACTACTCCGTACTATGCAGCTGCTACGGTCTGTCGATGGGTGTCTCGCCACTGAGGCGCCAGCAGCCGACGACCAAGGCTGACGTTGTCTGTCAGTGTCCGGTGAGCAAACCGGGTGACCCTGTTCCCAGACCCGGAGCTGCACCGAAGCTCTGCCGACTCGCTCGTCCCGGGGCTCGCAAAATTATCCGACTACTGCAAGTTCGCGGCGCAGCTCACGGATCCGGGTTGGCGGCGGCCGGCAGGGGGGCCCAGGGCGCAGAACGAGGTCGCGCTGTTCTGGACAGAGGGCCTCTTCTCTCAGCCGAGGGTCGGTGCGAGCCAAGTTGAGATGTTTCTCCGTGTTTGCTGGAGACACGAGGCTGGAATGCGGGATTTCGGGCTCAGGAGGCGGATGTTGTGATCAATCCGCGCACGTGGCGGCCAACGTCGTCGCATCCGTCGCGGGAGGGGTCCGTGCCAGGTCCGTCAGGGGCTTCAAACATGGCACACAGACTGCCCACGGACTTGAAACGAAACAGAACAGTTCGGCGATTTGGCGGGTGTTTCGAGAAAGCGCGCCATGATCAACACCTGCCCCTGGAGAGCCAAGTGCGAGGGAGTCTGTTTCGGTTGGTGATGTTCGCAGGCAAGATCGAGGCACAAGGACAGACCCAGGCCTCTGGAGTATCGGTACCGCAGCGAGTATTCGATCCAGAGGGCTGGATTCACCGTCGTGCTGGGCACCGCACAGGGGGTGGCTCTCCCAACTGAAACGGCCACTGTTGTATCCGGAGTTGGTTCGAATGTCGAGATCTGAGAGAAAGCCTCCCTCGCAATTCCAGCCACGTGCAGCGCCCTGCTGGAGAGAGGTGGCAGATCGGCGATCGGCAATGGTCGGGAGATTTTTGGGTTCTGGAAGCCAAGTTTGTTGGGCAGGCTGGTTAGAGGCCCTGGCTAGCTGTTTTGAGCCTGTGTTGGGGATGGTCAATCACGATCGACTCCCGCGCTCTTGGCTGCCGGGCAGTCGCCCCAGCGACTCCCAGGCCCTCGTCAACCCACCCCAACGGTAACAAGGAGCACAGTGTGGGATCCGACCCTGTCAACGACCTGTTTTGTCTCAGAGAGATCCGTGTTCTTCTTGGGAGGGAGGAGTCGGATCTGAGATGAGGCCCCTGGATGCAGGGCGGTCGTGTGTGTCATCTCATGTGTGCCCGCCTGCACGGATTGCAGCGCTGCGGTGATGTGCATCAGCGGGGCGCATTGCCGACGGGAAAATCATATCAGTGAGACACCGTAGCACAGGGGTGGCCGTCCGCACCGCATGGAGATTTTTCAAGCTGGGAATAGAGGGAAAATGATCGTGATGGGGGTGGGATGGCGATGGCACTGCCGACTGCGGAGTTGCAATGGGCAAGAAGCGAACACCAACGGCGAGTTTCGAATTTCGAGTTTCGAGTGCTAAGCTGGCTCTGCTTCAGCGGTAGTCCCTGTCAATCTTGGGCGCAACATCTGCAGGGCGAGCTCCTGTCAGCAGCACAGGCCGCAGGTCTAGGCCCGGACAGTTCAGACGGGGTTGGTTCCACCACGGAAAGGCCCGCGATTCCTGCCTTCCAGGGCCGGGAGGTGGTCCATTGCCCAATGGAACCTGGAAACGAAGCCTGGAGGGGCAGTTGCCAGTTGGCATAACGTTATCCACAATGGCTCTGGCTCCGGATCGTCCGCCATCACCCATGGCATCGCCATCGTCGACAATCCATCCGCGCCATCCACAACAAGCAATTGGCAAAACCGCGCATGGAAGGGAGGGTCCGATCACACTATGCCTCAAGCAAACAAGCCTCGTTCCTCCTCGGCTTGCTGGCCACTGAAGTAGGGCGGAACATTCGCTAAGCGGCCAAGCCCGATCAGTTAGCCGCCGCAGCTTTTCAATGGTGGCCCCAGCCGCTGCAACAGTCCCACACCCACCGACTCCACCGCATCGGGTCAAGCCCAAAGGGCCCCAAGCTGCTCTCAACCAAAGCCGGACGGGACACCAGGCCCGAAATAATACGCTGTCCCAATATTCGTCCAGAAGCACAGATGATGCTCCGTGCGGAAAGCAACGCAGGCTGGGCCGTCGCTGAGCCGTCGCCACCTTCCCTCGGCAATACGGAGTCCCTATTCTGTCCAGAATACGGAATACTCCTTGTATGTACCTTGACCACTTGGGGAGGGGGTAGGTCGGCTCTCGGATGACGCCCGTGTCTCAGGTCGCCGCATGTTGGACGTCGCGGGGCATGTTGGACCATGTTGGGGCGCTGCGATGCCACGGCCCTGACAGCACGACAGCAATACGGTGTTCTGCACGGAGGAGGTCGTACGGAACAAAACACGGTACAGGTTACTATGTACGCTGCTCTCACCTCGGGGACAACCTTGACCTCGACGTCAACGTTACCGCCGCCGTCAGCCGGCCAGCCAGGTGCCCTCATTTCGCTCGCCGCAAGCAGACAGCCGCCGCAAGCCTTGGCCTTCCTGGTGAGGCCCGTTGTCGAGGCCAAGCGGCTGCAGAGCAACCCTATGGGAGCTTGACCAGAGATCGGGCGTGCCCCGCCTTCTCGGTTCCCGTCCCACGTCTCCCAGATTCCGCTCCCATGGCAGATTCGTATTAACACAGCCTGCTAAGCAATCTGCCCCAATCTGCCCCATTCTGCCCAGAGAAGGACGTTTGGGGCCGGAAGTGCGGCATGCGGCAACACGACCAAGACGGGCACAATATCCATGCCGTCCAGGCGAGGCAACACGGAGCTCTACCGAGTTTCTCGCGCACCCCGTTCGAGTGACGAGACTGCGTCTCTGCATCTCTGCTTCTCTCTCAAACACGCCCGCCACGGGCTCTGACGGTCGACGGCGGCGTGATGATGGCTCGGCAAGCCGACTCGGAGCACAGATGACAGAACGGACAGCTTGGTGCGTTACAGTATTGAAGCCCCTGCGATCCCAGCCATCCCACCATCCCACCCACACCTGCACGACCCCTGCGATCCTAAACGCAGCAACCCTCCAGGATCTCGTGCCTTAATAAACGGCTGCCGCTCGTGCCAGGGACCCTTGCTCCGCCCAGCCAACAGGGGGGCTTCGGCTTCAGCCAAAGACGGCCCCGGGTGCTGTGGTACGTACCCCGGTGCCGCTCCCGCATCCTTGGCTGTTGCTCTCTCCCCAGCTTCACTCCGTCCGCTCAGGGACTGGGATCTGTTCCGTCTGCCACCGTGGGCCGCCGTGGAAACGTCTCTATCCTGTTCTCGGTTGCGCTTTGTCTGTCCCAAGCGAGTGTTTGTGTGGACAAGGTACCGCTACAAGTACATGGCGGACAGGGGGTCACGCCCCCATCTTCCTGCGCTTTTCTGTCTTGAGAGTTGATGCTTCTCTCCTGCAGAAAGTGGACTTCCTTTCTGTTCCTGCGCCCTGCTCCTGCTGCTCAACCTCGCCCCATCCCGGTCATCCTCCGACCTCCTCATCTGAATCCGGTGCCGTAGACTACTGCAGTCGAGCAAGCCACGGCTAGCCCGTTTGGACCCCGAGTTCTCGACTCCCGACCCTGCAGCATTCCGCAACTGTGCCCTGTCCGCGACGGAAAGATATAAGACCCTGTCGTCCCACGAGCTTCAAACCCAACTTTCCACACCCCAATCGACTCATCTTACTTGCATCGCATCTCCATCTCTGTTCCGTCTATTCTGTTCTTCGTTTTCCGGCTCCGTAGCTTCATTTCTCGACCCCCGACAGCTTTTACTCACGTCTCTACCTCTCTATCTCCCTCGGTTCTCCACTCCGCGAGCATCATCCATCAGACATCATGATCTCCTCGACGGCTCTTCTCTTCGCTGCCCTGGCGGCAGTGGCGTCCGCTGCACCTACTACTACATCTGCGTGCAAGCCACCTGTGTATACGCTGCCCACGGCGGGTGGAGGTAAGTCTCCCATTGCCCTGACCTGACTCGGAGCCGTTTAGCTGACCCGTTCACCAGCCGACGTTCTCGCTGCACCAGCGGCCGGCCTCGTCCTTAAGAAGATCGCCATCGGCCACGGCATCCAAAACTACACGTGCGAGACGACGACTGGGGCCTCCACCGCAATCGGCGCCCTCGCTGTCCTGTACGATGCGACATCCCTCTACCCCGGGACGAAGAACACGGGCCTTTCCCAGTCGGTCTGGGATAGCGCGCCATCCAACGTGCTCCGGAAGACGGCGATCCCGCTGAACAAGCTTGCCGGCTCCACGTATGGCGCCGATGCGAAGACGCCCTTCCCTGCTCCGGCCGACCTCAAGCTCCAAGGCTTGCCCAACGTCAAGTTCCTCGGACACCACTTCTTCGACATCACCGGCGTTCCCGTGTTTGATCTCACCGCCGTCGGGCTCAAGGCGACCGTCAAGAAGGTCGGCAATATCTCTGCGCCGACCACGGCCGACCAGGGCATCCTCAACACCGGCGCGGTGGCGTGGCTGAAGCTCGACGACAACGCAACCGGAAACTCCAAGGGTCTGTCCACTGTCTACCGCGTCGTGACTGCTGGCGGCAATGCCCAGGCTTGCTCCGTCGCCGGTGTTGGCGTGCAGAGCGTTCCCTACACGACCTACTACTGGTTCTTCGGGTAAGCCCGTCAAGGTCAAATTGGCAGACAGGGAGCAATTTCCTTGAGTGGTGGACGCGCAAACGGCCGGCGCCACGAGAAGCACATGATTTGCGGCACGCGTTGGCGCCCCCAACGACCAAATTGGGATTTTGGGGTTGCCGACGGGATGGATGCGGGCGGGTGCCGCTCGCCAACGCGGCCGTCCACCCGCCCAGGCGGGACGCCACTGGTGCTTATTTTTATCAGCCAACCGCCGAGTCTCGGTCTCATCTCAGCCTGACCGCCTGGCCGCCTTACCACCTCCGCGCTCTCACTCACACACACACTCACTCTCATCGACACACTCACACACACACACGCTCACACGATACATACAACACCACCCCTTCTTCTTCATCCACTCCTTTCCCTGTGCATACCCACCGTGCATCAGCATCCGGTCTGCTTTTCATCCTTCCGGCACATGACTTCTACATTGTCCGGGTTTATTTTTCTGGCTCGGATATACCCTCTCTTTTACATATCATGAAGCAGTAGTACCTAATGATAGGGGTTGCTGTGGACTACGGGCGGGCGGGAGTTTGTCTTGGGAAAAATGGGTTTTTTTTTTTCGATTTGCAGCATAGAGGGCTAGGCTAGCTAGGAATAGGGAATCGTACGAGTTTGACGTGATTCTGTCTGTCTGCCTCTCTGTCATTGCTTCGTCTTGGTCGTGTTGATTCATCCTCGTGGTGTGGTTTCAACCTGGTGTCTTGGCTCGGTGTGTTGCAGCATCTTCGCTTATCTGTGGTCGCGTTCATGTTGAGTTCACTGCTCTCCTCTTGCCAAAGCGGCTTCACCTGCTCTGTTCTCTCTGACCATCAGAACGGATCAAAAGAGTGCCCCTTTTTCTCAATGCTTTCCTCCCACTGTGCCCACCGCTTTCATGTTCCAGCAAATACGGCATCCAAGTACCCGACTGTACAGGCGCCAAGGTTGGATCCTGACCACCATTCCACCTCACCACAGCCGGTCCCTCATCATCACGGCATATCAGTTATCAACGCCCATGCCTGTCCAGAATGGACAATAACCGTGGATAGCCACCTCACTTGCCCACCTATCTCCGAAAATGGACTTGCTCTGCAGGGCGTGACTTTGAAAGCTACCAGTAGCCATTACCGTTGAAGCTGTAGATACCTACCCAGAAGCAGAATTAAATCACAACGCCAACCGCTTCCCGCCCTCAAACCCACGCCATGAGCGCACAGAAACCACAAATCTAAAGCAAACGGCTGTTCACGGTGTCATACGAGTGCCACACCACCCGACTCATGCCCCAACCAGCCATCTCGTCACACATTTGTTTCCGGCAACCCCCCCCCCCCTCCGGCCATAGCCGGCTTCCTTCTGATGCTAACCTTTTCCCACAAGACAGACCCCTTTTACCCAGATCCCATTCCCAGTCCCAAAGGTATCCAACCCGAATCTACCCAATTTCCCGCGCTTTCAATACCCCCCCTGCCCATAAACAGACCCATACCCTTGTCCTCCACCGCCACCACCATACCCCTGCCCTTGGCCCTGCCCGCCATGTCTCCGACTCGACCTGCCTGTCCCGATATCAATCTGCCTCATCTCCTCCTCCAACGACAAATCCCTACCTCCACCGCCGCCGCCGCCGCCATACCCATCATACTGCTGCTGCTGATGATGATACCCGCCCCCACCCCCACCTCCAGAGTACCCATCATCCATCCCCGCCCGTCGCGCAACACTGCTACTATGCAGCTGCAGCGCACCGCTCGTGCCCATCATCCCCGGCGGGGGCGGCAGCGCAAGTGGGACCTTGGCCGGGATCGGCGGCGCACCACCGCCGCTCCTGCTGTACTGATGGCCGTGACCGTGGCCGTACCCGCCGCTGCCAGGCGAGGTGCCATACCCACCGCCGCCGCCAATACTCCCGCCCGAGTGGGAGTGGTGATGCGACGGGGCATAATTCTCGGAACCGGATCCAGCGGCATAATCAAAGGTCGCTGCGCGCGGGAGGTGTCTGGGCGGGGTGAAGTTATCCTGGTGCGGCGGGATGGGCGCGAGGGGTGTCGGGTCCATCGCCGTCATCATGGCGTGGCCGCTCCCGGCGCTGCTTCGTCTGCGGAGGACCCTGTTGCCGCCGCTGCCACTGCTGCCGGGACGGGGAGCGGCGGGTGAGTTGTTGGCGCCCGACATGACTGGGACAGTGGCCGAGGTGGACTGGCGGTAGGCGGCCTTCTTCTGAAGGCGATTGCGGCCCGCGGAAACGGGGGGTGAGGAGGTGGTGATGGGCTCGGCGAACTCGGAGCCGGAGAAAGTGATGACGGAAGTGCTCGGGAGCATGGACTGCGGTCGGCCGGCGATGCGCAAGGGGCGGCGGCCCGAGGATGGGACGGGTTGGGGACCCGAGGGAGACGGCCGACCCGAGGAAGTCGAAGAGCTGTTCGGCTTCGGCTCGGGCTCTGGTGCCCAGCTCTCCATCGGCAAGTGGTCAGACGGGTCAACCTCGCGGCCATCGTGCGTGATGATCTTGCCGGTGGCTTCGTGGTAATCCGGCCGGGACGCGGTAGCGTCCTTGAAGGCGGCGGACCCGACGCTGGGGTTCAGGGCATCGTAGGAGTCGGGGCCGAACGGCACTCCAGATAGCCGGGTGTTTTCCGTTGGTGGCCGGGGGCTGACCGACTTGCGCCGGATGGTATGTTGGTGGTGCGGGTTGGGGCTGGGGTCGCGCGGGGGGTTCGGCGAGTAGGCGCGGGACTTGATGACCACATTGACGCTGGACGTCGACGGCCCGTTGGTGTACATGACGGGACTCCTGCTATGGGCGGGCGGTACGGTGTTGTAGGCTGCGTCATGGCTGTATCGGTCTTTCATCGACCTACCTCGAGGTGGCGTCTCAACTAGCGCGTGTTGCGAGTAACCTCGAGCTTGCGTCTCGACTAGCGCCTGCTGTGGGTAGCCCCTCGGTGCCGTCTCTACCAGCGCTTGTTGTGGGTAGCCCCGCGGCGACGCCTCCACCATCGCTTGCTGTGAGTAGCCCCGCGTCTGGGTCGATTGCCGCCTGTCCTGGTTGACCCGCTCGGAGATTTCTTGAGAGAAGGCTGGGTCGACACCGGGAACCAGCGACGGCGGGACTGAAGGCATCGAGTAGCCATTCGAAGTGTCATCCAACTCGCTATGGTACGTCAAGGCTCGTTGATCTGGATGGGAGCCATGTGGCGGCAAGGAAGGTTCGGAATGCCTGCCATAGTTGGGCGCATATTCCAGGGACTCCCTCCGCGGGACCTCAGACGGGCCCATCGGAAACCCGTTCGAGCCCTGATACCTGGGCTGGTCCGGGCCGTGACCGTAGCGTGCCGACTCGATGCTAGCCCTTGCCGAGAGACTCAGCGGCGCAGGGCTAGCGGTCAGGTCGTAGTCCGGTCCAAAGTGGGGCTGTGACTGAGACTGAGGCTGGATCCAGCGACCTCCCGAGGTCCTCCTGTGGGGGTTGATCGATGATTCGGGAGACTCGGGAACATCCTCGACGGTCGCCTGCATGGTCCGGTGCTGTTCAAAGGCAGGGTCGTAGGAATAATGGCGGGCAGGCGGCCCTGGATCCGCAATGGAATACTGAGCCCCGACGAGGCCAGCCGGGGCAGAATCGTAGGCCTTGTATGTCGGCCGCCCAGGATAACTTCCAGAGACGGAGTTGCGATGAGCTTCGCTTCTCAGCACGTCCTGGCGCATTGTAGGGAGCGTCGCCTGGAATGCCGTGTTCATGGAGGGGTTGCTACCCGTCCGGCTCCGATGGGCTGGCGGCGGGGGTGGTCTGTCATCTTCGACGGCTCTGTCGTTGGGCTGCTGAAAGTCGTAGGAGTCGTGGCGCTCATATCCCGGCTGCTGGTATTGAGGGCTGTATCCCTGGTCACCTTGTTGAATTGCATACTGCTCGGCCCTGTCGGGCGTCCGATACTGCTGTGTCGGCGCGTCAGCCCTGCGGGAGGGCGTACCAAGGTCTCTGCTTGCGTCGTCGTGCCCGTGGTCTGGCTGAGGGAGGGGCGCCTGGTGAGGAACGGGTGCCGGGTTAAGCGGCGGCCGAGGGGGGGTGCCCTCTCCCAGCTCCGCAGCAGGCGAGGACGGCGCCGGGGGCTTTCCAGTGACAGGATCTGATGGCAGTGGACGGCGTTTGGGCACCGTCCTTCCGCCTGCGGTTGTAGGAGCTGCTTCGGTATCGGCTGGCACCGGCGGTTTCGCCTTGACCGGCAGCTTCTCGGGCTTGGGGCGGTTGTCGTAGTATGTGATCTCGATGCGCACCTCGCCGGCGTATTTGCCCCTACACCCGAGTTGGTGCCACTGATCGCTCTGGCCGCCTCCGGGGATGATGATGTCCCGCAGATCGATCCACGTCTCTCCAATCAGCTCCGTCTTCTTGTCGTCGTTGAATACCGAGACCTTGAGCTGGTAGTAGTCGGGTGAGTCGTGAACGGTGAATCGGATTTCCTGGTCCCTACAGTCGAGTTGGGTCCCCACGGTTAGTCAAACGGCAACCATGGCAACGGCCGGGGAGGTGTTGTTGGTTCACTTGCCACTTGGGAGTCTGGCCGCCGCGAATGTCGGTGGTGGTCTTCTTCGCTTCCTTTCCGAGGCGGGCAGCGCAGTAGGGGTCCTGCTTGCCGATGGTCTTGCGGTTGGGCAGGTTCTTGGCCCGGTCGACGACGAGCACCAGCGTGCCAATCTCGGGGCCGTCGACGGTCGAGTCCGAGAAGATGCCCGCCGTGTGCATTCCGGCCAGGGCATTGAGCGGGTGGGATTTTGGCTTGGTCGTCGTCATCTTGCCGGTGGCTCCTGACGACCCGGAGTCGCCGTATCGTTGTGTCGTGGTGTCGGAGGGGTTAGCCGCAACAAGGAATGGCAGGCCGATTGTTTACTTTGGAGTCGGGGTCCTTTCTCCTCCGTGCCCCGCCAAACACCGGAGGAATTCGACTTGGAACAAAACAAAAACCAGCCGAAAAGAACCACAAATAGACTCGGATCGACAGAGACAAAGAGATAAAGTGGCTCGTTCGCACCATACAGAGGAAAAAAGACCCGAGAGAATAATGAACAGGGAAATCCCGCCGGGCCCAACGCAGCGAAATTGAGCAGGCTGCTGGTCGCCGGGAGCGCGAGGAGATGCAGATGGCTGCATGCAAGATGGGTCCAATCGTCTGCGAGTTGACTTGCACCAGGGCCTCTCCAGCAGCAAGCTTCCAGGTTCCGGGCTGCTTCTTGGCTGGCAGCGCAGTGGCTGGGCCACTTGTGTTGCGCGGCGCAAATCAGGGCCAGGGGATTCGGTGGCTGGCATGCGGCATGCGGCATGCGGCAGGGCGTCGCAACCTGAAATCAGCGAGGCTGGGTGGGCACTGGGCGCTTCCAGGGTGCGGCGTGCCCCGCTGCCGGGCGAGAGCCCCACCTTGAACGATCTCCGTGCCCGCATCTCGAGTCCAGGGCTTCGTCAACCATCTTCAAATGGCTCGTCGTCGGTGCACCTGTATGCTGCACTCCGCACTCCGTGCCTGAGAATCAATCAAGCTGTAAGATATTCTGTACAAACTTCTCCCCAGACAAAGCCCGGTTCCGGAACACAAGTCTGGAGAACATCATGCGCCCTCCCCAAACGCCCTCGCTGCCCGGCCCAAACTGAAATCAACCTCAAAATAAACAAGGATCAGCACGCCCCTCAAGCCTCGATCCAACGCCATGGGACGCCCCGCTACATAGTACAGAATACTGTGTATGGCAATCCATATGGCGGGTAGCGATGCTGCGGCACGGGGAGTTCGTGGCCTCGGGCTCGTCGTTTGAGAGAGGCTTCCAGGTTGGTTGAAAACCACGGTGTTGGGGATAGTGTTGATGTTTAGGAAGAGGTTTGCGATGCCGTTGAGGATGTCGTCGGTCTGTCTCCAGCTTTCCGTGTTCCGTCCCACGGTGGACCATGCATCGGATGATCGCGCCGCCGCCGAGACAAAGATCGGACCTGCTCCCGAAGTGACATCGGACACGCGGTCGCCTGCGTCGCAACCGGCACCACTCACTCATCGCGAGGTGGTATTTCTGGCCAACAGCAGACGTCAGCTGAGATGGCGGGTCTCTGTAAAGATTATGCGACTCGAGGCGCCGCCTCCGAGCCGGCTGGCCGCCAACAGCCAGGAAACCCCTTGCCCTCTCGGACTCGGGCTAGATTTTTGTAGTTCAAAACGGCGAAGGGGACGCCGCGACAGCGGCAGCGACGAAAGTCAAAGAACGAGAGCCGCATACCCACCAACCATCGTCGTTGGTCGGTTGTCAGCGGAGGCCAAGAGCACCGGTCTGGAACGCAGGCAGCGTCCCATCTCAGCTGCCAGACGCAGTAGAGTTTTGCTGTCGTCGGGCATGCCGACGTCGCGACATCTCAAGCTGTGTGCTGCGCACCGCAGTGATACTGTGATCCCAGTCGAGGCGGCCTGAAGTCCGAAAGTGTTTCAAGTTTTCAACAAACAACAGAGCGCAGCACCGTTCTGAATTACCTAAGCTGAAGCCGACCCACTTAGGTGACCTTACCCAAACGTCCCAACTCAACGTCAATTCCGCTGCACCCGGAGAACCCCCGTTTCAACCACATCGTCGTCGTCATCGGTAGGGCTGAAGCCATCCATCTGCCAAACACAGCCCCCTTTGCCCACCACCCCTCAACTCCCGGCTTTCCTCCACAGCAAACGCCCGACGGCCTCCGCCATTGGAACTTGGCATTTCCATCTGGGCTTTCTCGCTCCACCCTAACCCTCAATCACCAACCATCAACCATCAACCCTTAACCCTCAAACCCAACTCTCTCCCTCCCCCGCTTACTGTGTAGCTGGGTGACCAGCCATCTCCAGCACTCCACCAAGGACACCAAAAGAAGGAAGATGCCTCCCCCCTCCCAGCCCCCCGCAATAAACTTTGTTCTCTCCTTCCTCCTCGTCGGCCTCGCCTGGGGCCTAACAACGCCCTTCATCCGCCGCGCGGCCAAAGATCACCGCCCGCCGCCGCACCCGCTGCTCGATGACCCCGCGGTGCAGCAGAGCTGGTGGAAGGGAAGGGTGTACGGGGCCCTTTTTGCCGTGGTCGATCTGCTGCGAAATCCGCGGTATGCGGTGCCGTTGGTGTTGAACCTGACGGGGAGTGTCTGGTTCTTTTTGTTGGTGGGGAAGGCTGGTACGTCTATCTTCTTTTTCCTCCCGGCCCCTCATTTAATAGCTGCAGGTTGCTGGTTGCTGACAATGGGGTGCGCCGCTGTGGTAGAACTGAGTCTGACGGTGCCCGTGGTGAATACGCTGGCGTTCTTGTTTACCGTTATCGGGGAATGGTGGCTTGAGGGCAAGGTTATTAGTCGAGGTATGTCGTCTTGGATGAGTCCACGTACGCTAGTGATGGAGGTGTGTATGCTGACACGGTAGGAAAAGATACCATGCTCGGTATGGTGCTGTCGGTGGGGGGCATCGCATTGTGTGTGCATAGCAAGAACGTCAGTTAACGGGGCTGAATGGAATTGGCGGATGGAATCTCGACAGGCTGCTGCTGCTGCCCCATGTGTTACCATTGAAACCCTCCGAGTGTTGATGTTGTGTGGACAGTAGCACCACTAAAGCACGTCTCAAGAGTTGATTCAACTTGTTCGATTCGCAGTCCTCTGCTACTCCCACCTTCCCCTGCACCAGGCAGTTCGCCGTCCTCGAGCACCCCTTCACTGCCAGCCAGCCCCCCCAAACCCTCGAGGCATAAATATGTACAAACGGAAGCGTGCCCGACGCGCCGTCCATGAAACATGTACAAACAAAATCGAAAAGAATCCGAAACCCGGAGCCGCCTGTTTTCTTTCCCTACGTGTGTTCCCGTGGTATCCCAGTGACAAAAAGAAACAACCCGAGTCTAACCCAGACCTTTTTTGAGAATGCCCTGTCCCGTACGTAACGATTCCCTTGATGAAACAGGGAGATGGCGCCAGACAAATAGAAAAACGGCGGGTAGAAGATAAGGGTGATGGTCCCGGCATCGTCCAAGAAGTGAAGTCCGAGAAGTGAAGGATCCTTGAAAAGGGGGTATGTATGAGAAGGAAAAATATAGTCGATATCGTTTGGTCGTCACTGGTATGATTACGAGTTATCATCGTGGCGGTCGTAACGGCGTTGTTGGTGGTCGTTGTCGTGTCGCGTCGTCTTAACACCTCCTGGTCCGCACCCAGCGTTGCACCGCACGCAGGCTCGGGTCCTCGGCCGTCCAGCGGCCCATACCCATGTCCGAGGCTTGGAGTTCAGAGTAAATTACTTCGTCGGTGATAGCGGCGAGCTCCTGTTGCGTGCTTGTCAGTGTTGATTCTACAGCAGCAGCTGTTGGAGGGCAAGTCAGGTGGCAACGTACAGCTTGCAACTGTTGATCACACGCCCGCAGATGTGCCTGGTTCCCCGAGTGCGGCCTGCCGCCCATGAGGATCTGGTCCCGCCAGTCGATCCAGCGCTGCGCCGCCGCCTGGCGCAGGTAGATCTTTTGTCCCTCGTGCCTCCGTGCGTACGCGTCAAGGTTGACCCTGGAAAGTCGTTAGAGACGCTGCTGGAACAAGACAGGGGAGAAGAGGTGGGAGAAAAGGAGAAAAGGAGAAAAGAAAAAGGAGAAAAGGAGAAGAGGAGAAGAGGAGAAAAGCAGAAAAGGAGAAAGAACAGGAGAACAAACAGGAGAATAAACAGAAGAACAAACACGAGAGAGAACAGGAGAAAGAATAGGAGGAAGATAGGAGAAAGACGCACTGCTTCAACTCGGCCTTGTCCTGCTCCTCTGGCCCGCCCATGGCGCACGGCACCGACACGTCGGCCGCACAGTTGAGAATGTGCTGTCCATCGAGCGCGCACTGCCGGAGTGCCGCCCATCCTTCCGTGTAATAGTCGTCCATGTCGAGCGGGTTGCACGGCGCCGCCGCAATGTAGTGCTGGAGGGTGCGGAAGTCGTCGAGCAGCTCGGCCACGCGCGCAGTGCGGTATACGTTGACTGTGTCACCCGCACTCGGGGTTAGTCCGAGCCTTGGTAGCAATATTCCCGCTCATGTGAGTGGCACTCGCAATATCCGCCCCATAGGGCGGTAGTGGAAATGGAGGGGGGCCAGGGGGGAGGGGGCGTGGGAGTGGATGCTACGCACGTCCGTCAGACATTGTGTTGGTACTTGTCAAACCCGTTGACAGAATTATTGGGAGAGAATGAGAGCGAGCGAGAGAGAGAGAGCCGGAAGCAGACAGTCCGCAAAGCGCTGGAACTTGGCGAGGAGTATTGTTGAAAGGGAGGTCAAGTAATGATGCCACGGGCACACGAGATAGACAAAACAAGGTAGACAGCAGGATGTGGTGCAGTCTATGCAGAGATTAAGAAGCGCAAGGCTGAAAGTAGAAGAGATTGGCGTTCCCTGTAGAGGAGTGGTGACTGGTGGTGACTTCAAGGCCGTGATGGCGAACTTGAGACGGTGTCTGCTAGTGGCTTTTGTAGAATTTGCCATCGCCAACGGGTGAGCCGTTGGGATGGGGAAAGGAGTCGTGAGGACTCCAGAGACCGAGTTCTCCTGGCCGGTACGTATTCAGTTTGGGCAAGTCTGGTGGGGGAGAACCGCCGGGTGTCGTGCCCGGCGTCAAGTCGACAACGCCTACACTTGCCCACCCTGAGCAACGTGCGTCAAGACTACTGTGAGTCGACAACATGTCGTCCGGGCCCATCAGCCATTCCCGCAGCTGCGGGTTGATGCCATGTTGCATCGGGAGGGCCAAACTCTGGTTCCTGCGTCTGTTTCCGGGAGTCGGGCGCCATCCAACATGGCAGACAGCCTAGCAGGGCCCCTACAGAGCTGTATGCGCATGCCGTGAACCCACCACCAGCTCCTCTCTGCCCAATAATGCCTGCCGATTCGCACGAGGCGCAAGGGGAAATCGACAACCGGAACCCACGGCTGCAACGGTGTGTTCAGAGATGGCCCTGGTCAGGCTGGGAAGGCATGCAGCCTCATGCAGGAAGAACTGCGGGTTCTGCAGGGCTGCCACGACATGGAACCCAGGGGGAGCCCGCTCGCTCTCTGGCCGCTGCGGCGGCGCATCGTGTCTCCGAGTATCACTCTCTCCCAAGGATCGAGGTGGTGGATGTCGACTGTCGGTGTGGCTTGGGCTGTTGCAGAGAGCGGAGGCGTTTCGGACGGGGATGTGTCCAAAACGGAAAGTTTGGCGAGGTTTCAGCGGCGCCATCGAAGAGACCACGCCCCAATCCGGCAAGCCTCCGATGCTGGCCCCGTTTTCTCCGGGAGGCAGCTCGTGTGGCTAAGGCCATCGGGAACCAATGACAGCCCGGGCCTCGTTGCTCCATCCCCCTCCTCGCCTGAGCTGAACCGCACTGGTCTCGAGAACGTCCTCCACCTTTGCTCAATATTGTCATTCGATGGTGTTCCAGAACGAGCGGACCACCTCCACCACACAAGCCGCCGGGCCAGTCACAGGCGGGGAGATGCTGTTCTGCGGTGAGGAGACGGTTCGGACGGTTTGTGGACAACCTCGCCAAGACCTTGAAAGAGGCTGTAAAACTGTGGAGGTCAGCTTCGCAGGGTCCTTGACAGAACAAACCTGCATTTCCCCCCAACATCCGTGCCCGGTCGTCCAAAGTCCCCCCTGCCCTGACGTTAACCTCATGCGCTTAACTCGATCCCACAGTCCCGGGTGGGCACTGAGGCAGCTCGGGCTTGCATGATGCAGTCATGTTGGATAATCCCCGAACCAGTTGCCACTGCATTGCATCGCATCGACTGGGCTCCCGGTAACCCTCAACTGTGGAAGCAGGGCGGGCTGCATATCTAAAGACATCACCACGCAACATCCGTCCAGGTCGTGTCGTGAGCCAACGATTTCTTTGCGGGGAATTTTTCCCACGTTGCACAAGCCGTTTACCCAACGCATGAGGGATGGACCTCGTGTTGTTTGTCAACGGGCACGCATTGCTGCTCTATTCTCGGGCTCACGCCGCATGTCGACGTCATGGCTGAGGTGGGAAGGAGATAAGTAACGTGGTATTCAGGGATATCAACCTCACCAGTTGCGATATCCCGCCCCGTCCCGCACTCGCTTGATTGGCCTCAATAACGAATCGCAAATGCGACTTCCATCCAGCATACTGTGCGACCACTCGACAAAACCATCGCCTGCGCCCTCAGTCCTTCTCGGCGATTGACTGTAACCTCTCGTCGATCTCGTCCTCCGTCAGCCGCCTGAAACCCGGGTACGTCCCCTCCTTGCCGTCGGGGCGCGGCCCTCCGACAATGCCAATCTCGATCTCGGTCTTCTTGAAGTCCATGCTGAGGACGGTGCTGAGAGTGGTGATGGCCAGCTCCACAACCTCCCTCCACTCGCCAGTGGCGTGGTCCTTGTTCTTGAGTTTCTTCTCGAGGTGATTCATCGCTTCCTGCTGCTTGGGTCCCGCGGCGGTGCCCTTGTACCCGATGAAGTAACCGGCGGGATCGCACTTGAAAAGCTGCGGCCCGACCTCGGAGTCGAGCGATATCAGCGTGGTGGCGACACCGTACGGCCGCATGTACGCCTAGAGCAGCAACGTCAGCATCAGAGTTCCCATTCTAGACCAGGCTTTGTCACCCACCCGCTGAGTATAGACTTGGCTGATGTTGGCCAGCCGCTTGGATAAGGCGTCGCATGGCATCTCGTAACCGAATTTGTACTTGAAATCCGCGGCTTCAGACTGGGCGCGCTGCGAGAAGGCGCGCGCATCGGCGATGGAGCCTGTCATGACGCAGCCGACCGACGGCGAGATCTGGAAGATGTGCGAGACGGACGAGGGGTCGATGAGTTTATCCTAGTTGCCATCCATGATGAGCTCGGGCAGCGCACAAACAAGGGAAGAATCTACGTACCGGGACCTTCTTCTGGGACAGAACTACGGCGCAGTCCTTGCCCCGGACACCAATCGACATGATGTTCGCCGCTGTGATCGCTTTGAAAGCATATTCTGCAACGGAGCCCAAACGTCAGCACTGTCGACATCGCATCACTCCAGCATCCAAGCCAGGCCCGGTTCTCCTCGGTTCAGCCACCAACGCATCACCCCGCACGTACCGACTTGGAACAGTCTTCCCTGCTCCGAGAAGATGGTGATGTGTCTGTCGTAGCCAGCGTTGCCTGTCCCCGTTTTGTGCCGTTAGCCATGGGCGGAGTGGAGCTTGGAGCTGTCGGAGCGGACATACCCGCCATCTTGACGGACGACAATAGTTTGATACGGATTCTTTGGTGTCACGGCAGAGCAAAGCAGATCGAGGCGGACCGAATGGGGTGGGTTGTTGCCGTCGTGGGTCGTGGTTGTTGGTGGTGCAAGGAGTTGGTGATCAGGCGGCAGAGCTTCGTTGTTGGACGGGGAAGCTTCCCCATTGATTGACGCGTTGCTGCGGTTTGCCTGGAGCAAGGCTGGGCTGGGCTGACAGGGGAGCTGAACTGACCTCCCTGCCTTGAATGTCAGGCGGCAACGGGTAACCGTCAGCCTGAGGCAGAACACAGAGAGCGACCCACCAAACAAGGCCCAAACTGCCCCCGCTGCCAGATCTTATCGGCGCCAACACCCCCCTGCGTCGGGTAGCGATAAGGTCCATCTGGGCAGAAATTTGCTGCAGGCGGCGTTGCCGCTCGCAGCAATCGCCAGAAAACACCCAATAAAAACACACAGGAACGCCGCTCAGGGCTCCAATTCCAGCATTACCGACGGCTTGGGCTTAGAATCAGCGTTCCTTGGCCCGTCCGAGTTTTCCCAGTTGCTGTGGGATTCCCGCAGCTCCGTTCCCGACCACTCGCCCGCCTGTCCGGCGCCCGCTCGACCATTTGCCCGGCGTTTTCCTCTCTTTCTGTCTGGCTGTCCTATTCCCTTCGGTGCTCGCCATGTCCGCCCGCGTCCCAGCCTGGAAGCGGTTGGGCTTGAAGCTCAAGGGGTCTGCCTCTGACGAAGCTACCCCGAGCTCTGGTGGCCCCAATGCGCGACCAAAGCCCTCTTCGCCGCTCCCCAGTGCCCACCAAGCCCGTGTAAACGGAAGTCCGGCGAGCGCCCTCAAAAGAAAGCTGCCAAGCTCCGTGAACACCTCAAACGCCGTCCCCGCGCAGATACCGAATAAGAGGCCACGAAGAGAGGACCAGCCAGCAGCGAATCAGGGGACACCGTCGGCGCCGGGGAAGTCGGTCTCGTTTGCCAACGACACCAAGGCCGCCGAAAAGAAGAAGCCCAAGAAGAAGAAGGTCAAGAAGACCACCGACGCCGCGAACCCCGAGTTCAACCTCGAACCCTCCCTGAGTTACATCCGTCAGTGGCACACGGCCCGGGAGTCGTGGAAGTTCAACAAGAACCACCAGACCCTCCTGATCAAGTACCTCTTCGACGGCGACAAGATCCCCTCGTCCGACATCCCCGTCTTCTATCAATACATCCGCGACCTGAAGGGCTTCATACGGACAAGGCTACGAGAGACAGCTGCAGAGCTCAAGCAAAAAGACATGGAGGCCGGCACCGGCGCCTTCCCCGCCACCCTGAAGGACAAGGAGACCAAACAAAAGGAGTACGAAGAGACAATATCGCGGTTCCTGCAAGACCTCCAACAACACCAGCAACGGCAGCAACGGCAGCAGCAGCAGCAGTCGCTCGACAGCTCCAAAAACGTTAATGGCAAACGCACCCTCGACGAGGTCGAGTACGTCCTGCGCGTCGCCTCCCCGGCAGTCAAACAACGGCTGCTGAAGCGCATTCGCGCCGAGATGGTCCTCGGCGAGCTGTCCGACAGCGAAGACAGCACCGCCACGTCGACCACCGCCACAACCAGCACATCCTCGGCCTCGTCCGGCGACCAAGCCGCCGCCACCGCCACAGCCACAGCTACAGCCACCACCAGGCAAAGTGACGGCTCTCAACAGCCCGCGAAGCGGCGCCGGTTGCGCAACGTGCGGACGGGCATTGGCAGTGACGACGACAGCAGCAGCTCGTCCGAGTCGGACTCGTCGGAGACCGAATCCGAAGGGGAGAGCAGCACCGAGACCGGGGACGCCTCGTCCGAGGACGAGGACATGGCCGATGGTGGGGCTGTGGCGGCCGAGTCGTCGTCTAGCTCGAGCAGTAGTTCGTCGTCATCGTCGTCATCCGAGGCCGGATCGGATGCGGAGGACGAGAGTGACTCGGGGAGTAGCAGCAGTGATGAGGATTGAGCACCGGTTGGTTGTCGGGGAGCTGCAGTACGGTACGGTGGGGTCGGGGACCGCAAGTGGTGTAAATACCCCTGGATTTTGTGGACTTTTGTACAACCTTTTCAGATGTATACCAGAAGGTGGTTCGCGGATAAGTCTGTACGACAGATGCATTGCAATGTATTCATAAACAAAAATCCGCCCCACGCTGCGCGGGATGAGGCCGTGGCCTGCCACCCTACCTCTGTTCTAAAAAGACTGCTGCCACCCACCGGAGACTACACACGGTGACCACGTTTCCAAATAGAAAAAGAAATCCTGAACAAAAAACCAGAAGGTCAAAATCATCCCGTGTACGCCATGCCAAAACGCCAGCCACATGCTCATGTTAGTTGCATGCAAATCGCCTCCCAACCCATTTAATCCCTTCCCTTCCTCAGCACGTTATCATCATCACGCCTCCCCAAGCAACCTCCCAACTTCCAACAAGCCAACGCACTCGCCCTTCTCCATAACCCCGACGATCGCATCGTCCCCATACGCCCCCCCCTGCGCACCATTCCCACCCCCGGCCGCTGTAGCTGCCCTCAACCCCCTCACCCACTCGGCGGCCCGCTGCACGCTGGTGTCAGCAGCAACGGGAATGAAAGCGCTCCTAGGAGTGACCAGCCATCGCAGCTCGTCCAAGGGACGCGCCATGTCCTCGCCGGCCATCCGCCGTATCTTGCGAGGCGAGATGACGCCGCCGCCGCCGCCACTGGACTGGGTGACAACTCTCAACCAGCCCGAGGGGCTGGCGTATGCGGCGCGCAGGACGTCGACGCCCACCACCACGGGCGCAGTCGAAGTGCTGGTCGTGACGGACCTCCCGCTATCGGCCGGCGGCGGCAAGAGGCGGTCGACATCGTCCAGGCGGACCATGACGGTGCGGACGTCCTCGCGGGGTTTCTTCCACAGGGCCGCGCCGATGGCGCCACCCGGGTGGTTGCGCGCAAAGACGGAGGGGACGGAGGCGTGCATCTCGCGGGAGGCGACGATGGCGAGCGCGTCGCCCACGGTGAGGGCGACGGTGGTGGAGGTGGTGGGTGCGGCGACGCCGAAGGAGGCCGTCTCGGTCTCGTGCACAGGCGCCGGGAGGAGGATCGTGTCTGGCCTGTGGCGGACCAGCTCGCACGTCTCGGGCCGGGTGTGAGCGGTGAGGAGGATGAGGGGGAGGGACTTGTCGAGGTGCGGGAGGAGGGTGAGGAGCTCGGGGGTCTTGCCCGAGAAGGTGATGAGGAGGAGGGTGTCGTGGCGGGAGATCTGGCCCAGGTCGCCGTGCAGGGCCTCGGTCGGGTGGAGGAAGACGGCCTGGATGGCGAGGCTGTTGAAGGTTGCGACGAGCTTCTTGGCGATGTGACCCGACTTGCCAACGCCAATGACCACTAGCTTGCCACCGCCAGTGCCCTGGCTAGTGCCCTGGCGGCGTGTAATGGCGTCGACGGCGCGAGTGAAACCATCGCGCGCGAGACGGTCCGACGAGTAGAGCTGAGTGAGGTTCTGCAGGGCGGTAGTCTCGGTGGCGAGGACGTGGACGGCGCGCGAGAGGCGCTCTTCAATGGCGAGTTTCTTGTCGCAGACGGCAATTTCCGGCTGGGTGAGGCCGAGGGAGTCGATCGGAGTGCAATCAAAGTCTTCGGCGGGCGTGATAGGGGATGGGGGCGAAAGCGGAGGGAAGGGCGGCACCTGGCGCAGCACGTAGACCTCGCTGTTCTGAACCGGCCGTTGCTGTGAGCATTGCTGAACCATTTTGGTGGCAATTGTCCTTTTGTCCCCGGCTCAACACCGCGGAACAGGACCAACGGGCTGCCTGGTGATCGGACGGCTTCTGTCGGGCGGCGAGTGGACCCAAGATCCGTGTCGGGGTCCGTTCGGTTTTCGGTCGCGAAGGATTCGAATTATAAAGTCAAAATCGGGCGTTGCCGGCAAGGGTAGGCCAGGTTATCGGAAAAGTGACCGGAGATCGGCTCCATAGACGTTGCCACAGACGGGCTTTTAAAGAGATCCGTCCTCCTCCTCGGGAACGTTTCGATCCGTCCCACTCTGACCCTGGATGGGGATCGAGATCGGACCAAAGGGGATGGCAATTGGGCAATCTGATGGCGCTCGGATGCGATTCCTGTGAACTCGCTCCCGTTATCAGATCGGGACGGGGCAGGCCTTCGAGACAAGCCGTTTTGAGTGTTCTGTCTCGGGCGGGGTGTGGAGGAGGGAACCCGGTCTCTGGAGGGGGGAGGGACGGCAGAACGGACATTGATAACAACCAGGATGGTCAACAGGAATGAGGAGGTAAGTAGGCGCCGAGCGCCGACATCTTATTGCCGCATCCCGCCGTCTCCGAGTCTTTCCCTCCACGCCCGAGACCCAGCGGAACGACAGCGTGCGTGGGAGTTGAGCCTTTGGTCGGTTTCGCTCGCAAGGTTCCGGGCTGACAGTCCCACTGACTGCCGTGAAGGGAATGATCTCTTGCGCTAGCTGCGCGGGCTGCCGTCCTGCCCAGTCCCAAGGACGGGGCGGAGTTATCGGCTGGTCCACCGCGACGCGAACAGGTCGAATGGTTGCTGATGAATCAAGGTGTGGATGGCGGGGTCCACGGGCATGTGTGGCGATGCCCCGCAGTCGCGGGTCGCGTAAGCATGTGCCAGCAGGGTCTTTCGGTTGCGCAAACTTGCGTGATTGCCCCTGCAGCAGAAGAGCGTCACACCATCGCGGCCTCTCTCAGGCCAGCCCGTATTCTTACAGTGTATGTATTCTGGACACCAGATTATGAAATGGCATTCGAATCGAGCAATCCCAAAGGCATCTGTGGTTGCAATCCGGGACATTCCGTGGACAGGCGGGCAGCCACCACAAATGCACGACTGTCATCAATTCCAGACCGGCAGTTTGCACGACCATGATTCCTGACTACAGCAATGCTACACGATCTTCAGCCTTCTTCTCCATGGCCCGACGAACGCCGAGCTCACAGCGAAAAAGAGAAGACATCAAAAATTCCGACCAGAACGGCCCCGAAGGACAATTCAAGGCAACGAGCTCCACGATGTGCAATGCAGGCCTATCGCTCTAGCGTCCCGGCTTCATGATCCTGGGACGCCTGATCAAGGTAAGTATGAAGAACAAAAGAAGAGAAGAGGAGGAAGAGCTGGGCGGGATACTCCGTCTTATTATAGTCGGGGTTGAGTGGTCTGTGCACACCTGCAGATTTTCAAATCTGTCGCTTCTTGCACGTGAGTGGAACGGAAAGTCAGGGATCAAGTCGTGGTACCCTAACCCTCGGACGAGCATTTTCTATAGACCCCCCTCGAGCCCCTCAACCTCTCCTCTCAACACATCACAGCTGGGATTTCGTGTCATTCATTTCACCGTTAAATCGTATTTTCTTCGGTGCTTGGCGGCCTTGTGTTTGCCGTTGAATAAAGATTAATGGCCGACCAACTCTCGGTACTCTTCGTCTGTCTCGGCAACATCTGCCGATCGACGATGGCCGAGGGCGTGTTCCAGTCGCTTGCTCGGAAACCACCGTACGAAGAGCTTGTGGGCAAGATTGATTCTTGCGGGACAGGTTCTTTCTCCCTCTTTCTGGAACCCTAGGCCGCACCTAACCCTCATCCAGGCGGCTACCACCTCGGTGAAGGGCCTGACGACAGGACCATGTCGACGCTCGAGAACCACGGAGTGACAGACTATGTGCACCGTGCCCGAAAGGTACAGTTCAAGGTATCGAGTGCGAGTTTGCGGCAGTGCCTGACTGCGGCAGGTCGATGCGTCCGACTTTGACAAGTTCGACTACATTTTTGCCATGGATCGGGGCAACCTTGAAGACCTTCAGCGTATCCAGCGCCGCAAGCCCAACGGCAAGGCCAAGCTCATGCTGTTTGGCGAGTATTCGGGCACTGGTAAGGCCGAGGTCATCAGCGACCCGTATTATGGCGGGAGGCAAGGCTTCGAGAAGGCATATGAGCAAGCCACCCGGTTCTCGTTGAACTTCCTCGAGGAAGTATTCCCCGACGTGGAACCCCCCAAGCTTTGATGCAGAGCAGGCGTGGGCGGCACGGATAGACTAAAGATACCAATGGCGCTTTGCTTCCCGGAACCGTCAGACCTGAGACGTCAGTGTCGACGCTGCGCCGCCCCAACTCCCCGGCTCACGCGGCACGTCCTCCGCCGTTGGGGGCACAAACATGGCCGAGTTTGCTGGGGGGAAATGGCTTGGGGAGGCTGAACACAGGAGTTTCCGACGCTACGTTGCCCGAGCAATACGAGCAGCTTTGAAGCTCAGCGCAGGTAATACTTCGGCCCCGTCTCAGGGGCACATTTATAGAGCCCAGAGTTCAGACGACCGACCGTCCCTGGTCGAGAACTCGAGGCCCCGCATCGTCCAGACGGCCCCATCCCGCCCTCAGCCCTACGGCCGTGTGAGTGGCCAAGCACCAATAAGCCATCTAGTTAAGGGGCCACTTCATCCTGGCGTTCCTCCAATGTCCATATTGAAGCAGGTCAAGCGTCAATCGGTGCCGCGTTAATTGCGGTTTCAAGGGCAAAGCAAGCTCTTCCTGCCCGGTTCAGAGCGGCGGCACGACCACGGCAATGTCTGTCCTCCCTCTCCCAGCGGGGAGCGGGAAGCGGGAAGCGGGAGGCGGAGGCGGAGGCGGAGGCGGAGACAGGAAGCGGGACACAGGAAGCGGGACACAGGAAGCGGGATGCGGCACAACACAGAACACTGCGTGCAGAATACACAGTCCCCTCTTGCGAACACAACCCGCCCCTCCGGTAACGCGTTAGTTGGGCGCAGAATTGCACGGCATGAGGCTGCCGAGAGCACGCGGGCCACTGCCGGCGCAGTCCCCTGCAGCCTGCAATTTTCTTGGTGTGGACGATGAGGTTGTCGCGCGCGTAGCACTCGCAGTCAACTCGGATGCGCCAATCAGGAGACCTCCCAAGCACCTCCGAGCACCACCGAGCACCACTGAGCACCAACGACCACCACCAAAGTGGGGTTGCGGGCGCGGATCAGCCAGTGGCCGCCCGCCGAACAGGCATTTGTGGGACAAGCTGACGACCTGGCGGGGGCCAAGTTGCCCAAGGTTGCATGCCCACCGCAGTGCGCGCCGCTGCAAGGCAGGCATCAGATCAGGCCCGTCCTCAGCCCCTCCATCCGTCCCCATCTTTTGCTGAGTGGCATCTCTCTCAAATAACTCCGCGACCTGCCTTTGCGGACTTGCTTGTTTTTTTTTTGTTTGCTGCCTAGCTGCCTCCGGCTTTTTTTCTGGCTCTCGAAGCTGCCCCGCACCCTTCTCTCCCTCGTTTGCCGTTTGCGCCTTGCGCTTTGTGCTTTGTGCTGCGCAGTCGAGCTCCCGTCCAAGTCCGTCGCCCAACGCCGACCTTATCTGCCCCGCCTTCCCGTCCCTCCTCCCCACCCTGCCTTCAGGAACCCCAACCTCAACGAACACATCGCGAGAGCAGAAGAGAGCGGCCGGCAGAAGACACAATCTCTCATCATGGCTGATCTCCAGGGCCGCAAGATCTTCAAGGTCTTCAACCAGGATTTTATCGTTGATGAGCGATACACGGTGACCAAGGAGCTAGGCCAGGGAGCCTATGGTATTGTCTGGTACGACACCCGCCCTCTCCCTTCTCTCCCGGTCCGCGGCGGCCCCGCATCGCACTCAGCCCAGGGGCGTGGGGTCTCGAGGACTCGGAGGCTCAGAAACCCGGCTTGCTCGATGCCAGGACTCCAGACTAACCGGGCCTCTCTCAAGCGCCGCCGTCAACAACCAGACAAACGAGGGCGTCGCCATCAAGAAGGTCACCAATGTCTTCAGCAAAAAGATCCTGGCCAAGCGGGCCCTGCGCGAGATCAAGCTCCTGCAGCACTTCAGGGGCCATCGCAACGTAAGATTGTCGACCTTGTCCCCATACCGCCCATTGCTCATTGCTCATTGCTAACCGGGTCTGTCTTTGTTTAGATCACCTGCTTGTATGACATGGACATCCCTCGGCCAGACAACTTCAACGAGACCTATCTTTACGAAGGTGCGTCTCTCTCTCTCTCTCTCTCTCTCTCTCTCTCAGCGCCTCTCCAGCACCCCACCGAGCAACCCGCCCGCTAACAACAACCACCAACAGAGCTGATGGAATGTGACCTGGCGGCCATCATCCGGTCCGGCCAGCCCTTGACCGATGCTCACTTCCAGTCCTTCATCTACCAGATCCTGTGCGGCCTCAAGTACATCCACTCGGCCAATGTGCTGCACCGCGATCTCAAGCCCGGCAATTTGCTGGTCAACGCGGACTGCGAGCTCAAGATTTGCGATTTCGGCCTCGCGCGAGGCTTCTCGGTTGATCCGGAGGAGAACGCCGGGTATATGACTGAGTACGTCGCGACGAGATGGTACCGCGCGCCCGAGATTATGTTGAGCTTCCAAAACTATACCAAAGCGAGTACGTCACACGCCTCGTCTTCGTCGTCAAAGTCTTGCCCTCACACAGCCGGCTAACTTACATGCTACCTGCAGTCGACGTCTGGTCCGTGGGCTGCATCCTCGCCGAGCTGCTCGGCGGCCGCCCCTTCTTCAAGGGCCGCGACTACGTCGACCAGCTCAACCAGATCCTCCACATTCTCGGCACGCCCAACGAGGAGACACTGTCGCGCATCGGGTCGCCCCGCGCGCAGGAGTACGTGCGCAACCTGCCGTACATGGCCAAGAAGTCGTTCCCTTCGCTCTTCCCCAATGCCAATCCGGACGCGCTCGATCTGCTGGACCGTATGCTCGCCTTCGACCCGACCCGCCGCATCTCGGTCGAGACAGCCCTCGAGCACCCGTACTTGGCGATCTGGCACGACGCGAGCGACGAGCCCGACTGCCCGACGACTTTCAACTTCGACTTCGAGGCCACCGACGACGTTGGCGAGATGCGCAAGATGATCCTCGACGAGGTCTTCCGCTTCCGCCAGATGGTGCGCACCGCCCCGGGCAGCACCGGCCACCAGCAAGGGGCGGTCCCCGCCGCCCAGGTGCCCATGCCTGCCGGCGGGCCGAGCCAGCAGTGGACGGCCGAGGACCCCCGCCCCGTGGAGTATGGGAGTATGCAGGGGCTTGAGGCCGAGCTCGGCGGTAGATGAGCGGTCTACGCGCCCCCCCTTTTGCCCCCCTTTTCCGCGACGGTGGCCGATAATGACTGCGACGGTGGCAGCATGACCGAGAAGATGGCGTGTAGAACTATGGCGGTGGTGGGACAGCACTTGCTGGCGGGCAGCAGCCTAGGAGAGGTGCAGGACCTTCACGGAAGAAAACCGCTGCCGCCGCAAAAGCCGCCGGCGGCGGCGGCGACGGTGAAGAGGAGCAGCAGGCTGCGGCGGGAGCGTGCGTGGGACGACTTGAGGTGGGATTTCTATCTGCGGTTCTCGTGGTACTCGACGCACTTGCGGAGGTGGGCTGCCGCCGACCGGACGACGCTGGCAGATGCGGATGATCCCAAGCGGAGGCGGTGCTTTGAAAAGGCGTGTGGCGCGTACCATGCTTACTTGAAGCGCTTCGAAAATAGTTAGGCTAGGTCGGTTTTATTTCTTGCTCTTTTTCGTTTGGTTTCGAGGTACTCTTATGAAGTAGGTATATGACGAATTGAGCGTTGCGAAAGAAGGGGTTTTTGTCCGGGCTTGAAGTCGTGCCAACTTGATAAGGGAACATTCTTGGGTTACGGAGGCAGCATCACGGCGGCACAGAATCCTGTGCTTCTGAGTCTTGACATGATATTGGAGGTATCACTCTAACTGATTAACCCACAGGATGGGCACCCATTCCACCACACATACAACCTAGATTTTTTGTTTTTCCCAAACCTCTCCAGAAGCCAGAAACGCCGGCGCAATGCAAGTGTAAAGCCATCTCGTTCTTTCTCCAGGGATGCATGCAACGGAAAGACGTTTGTTTTCCTTACTGCATCCCCCCAAACATCAAGCTCTCCACCATCCCGTTGGTCTGGATGGCCATCTGGGCCTTCTCGACCTCCTTGGACACCTTCCCCAGCAAGGCCTGGAACTGCGTGGCCAGCTCAGTGCTGCCACCGACGTGCTCGCTGTAGATGTCGAGCAGATGGAACGACATGTCGATGCAGATGCTTAGGTAGCGTGGATCCGACATGTACTTGCTCGCCCACCGCAGGAGCGGCAGCACCGTGACCTCGTCGCGGCCCTCGAGAGCCTCGCGCAGGGCGGAGCGGTGGCGGAGTGCGACGAGCAGCGTCAGCGCCGTGACGGGCTGGTACTGCGGGCCGGCCATGTCAAGGACGTCGTCGAGCGCCGAGGCGTAGCGACCTTGGCGGAAGTCGCGCTGCCACGGCTTGAGCTTGACACGCCGCGAGCGGCCGCCCTGGGCGTCGGTCGGGATGATGACGTCGACGCTCTCGCCGAGGAGCTCCATCGTCTTATTGGTCACGGCCGCGCGCTTCCGCTTGGCCTTTTGGGCGTCGAGCTTCTCGAGGACGTCGGTGCCGGCATCACGCGCTGCTTCTACCGCCGCGCGATCCCTAGCTTTCTCTGCTGCGGCGCCCGACAAGCGAGTCCGCAGGGAGAGCACGCCGGACTGCATGCCGACGGCGAGATGGCGGTCTTCTTGGGCGGCGCCGGCGGCGACGACGGAGAGGGACAGAATCGGGCTCGGGTATTTGGAGCCGCTGACGACATTCCAGTCAGTCGTCTCAAAGACCTTGACGTGGCCGTCCAAACTGCCGCTGACGACGCGCCGCCCGTTGGAGGCGAGTGACAAGGTGGTGACGGTCTTCTGGTGGTTCGTGATGAGACGGAGCGGCTTGGCTGCAACGAGATCGAGGACAGAGATGGCGCTTCCGGCAGCCGCCAGGAGAGTGGTGCCCGACGGCAGCGGGAGGACTTCTTCGACCGGATCGGCGTGCTTGAAAGTCATAACGGCGCCGCCCGACGCCCTCGCATCCCAGACGCGGACCGTCTCATCGTAGGAGCCGGACACCAGGAGGTTGCTGTTCCCGCCTGGCATGAAGGCACCGCAGCGCACGTAGTCCGAGTGGCCCGAGAAGACGCGGCTGGGGTTGTTCGAGGGAAGGTCCCATAGGCGGACCGTCTTGTCGTCGCTGGCGCTCATGAGGGTGGTCAACTCGGTTGGCGACCACTTGGTCACCCACACGGGCTGTTTGTGAATATGCCATGTTTTGAGAATCACGGCACGCGTGCCGCCGCCGACGTCGAACACCTGCATCCTGCCCGAGTCCTCGCCGGCAACCAGTACCCTGCCATCGGCGCGGATTTCGCCGCAGTGCGCCTCGCTGTCGAAGCGGCCGATGGTTTTGAGGGGCTCGCGCTTGCGGATCGAGAAAATGTCGACACGAGGGCCCGAGGTTACGGCGAAGAGGTCGTTGAGGCGGGTGGCGGCAACGAGCGAGTTGGAGACGGCGGCGGCAGCAGCGGCGGGGAAGCTAATGTGCGAGATGGGCCATGATGCCGTCGACGTGTGAGATTTCTGGTTCTTGAACGACCTCCAGTACCGCTGCTCGGCCGTGACGGGGCTGGGGCCCGACGGCAGCTTCACCTGTGCCAATGGTAGCACTTCTGCCGCCATGTTTGCTGTTGCGATCCGAGTTTGCGACCTTGCGACCTTGGCGGGTGTTGGGGTTTGTCGGTCGTTGGATTTGCTCCGTCGAGTCTGGGATGGATGGATGGCTCGAAACTTTTTTTTTTTGATAACCAGATCTTAGGCTCACAGAGCAGAGGCCAAGCCAGTCCATGCCAAGCCATGCCAAGTTATGCCCCATACCCCCCTGCTCCTGTTGGCCGTTTGCAGACAGACCGGTCTCTCGTCTCATTGGGCATTTCGAGCAGCACTGACCCCGCTTAGTGGGTGGGGTAAACCAGGGTCCGCATCCAGAACCAACCCACTTGCATCTTCGAGCCGTCTGCATTGGAGTCAAGCAAACGAGCGCATGCAGCAACAGCTCCAACAACAGCGCGTTGGTTCCCTGGTTGCGCCCGGCCCCTGGTGAGATCTGATATCTGAGCAGAACAAGCACATCGTTGCTGAGATTGTCCCACAGCAAACCTGACAACCCAACAACGGACATCTGAGCCCGTCCTCCTGCTGCCTCGGCCAGGATCGATCCCGGCTCCTTGACGAGCCTCCACCTCCATTTCCAAGGGACTGTGCAGGACGCCTGTGTGATTATCTTGCTTCTGCCTTGCGTGCAAATAGTATCGCCAGTGCCACCGACTTCCGACTTTTCGAGCGACGTAGGTTGCTGTTTAGAAAGACAAAAGGAAAGGAGCAGAGTCTCTGTCGTGGCCCTCTGGATCGTGCAATTCATTCCGTCTTTGTCCCGTTTCCGTTCGCCCCGGAAAGAATCTGTGCTTTCCCCAGGAACAGATACTGTGAGCCGTTGCTAGCTGCAGGCGGGCTGAGTGGCTGCTTGGCTTGCCGTGGTTGTTGGTTGCTCTGCGATTTCCTTCACTTGCGATGCAAACGTGCTATTTCTTGCCACCTCCTGCCACACCCTCTCTTCCTTACTCTTGCTTGCGCTGCGATTTTCATCGCATTTAGCTTCGAATCGGTGCGCTGCGGTGGCGCTGGGAATTTATGCGCCTGCCCCTGCTGCCGCCATCCTCGCTGTCTGGGCGCTTCTCGCACGAGATCACCAAGTTTCCAGATTTGCCGCTCAATGGTGCGTCACTTGCCTGCTGCCGACTTGCCAGAGTGCTGCACCGCCGCCGAGTTTGGCGCTCTGAACTTTCCGTTTGTTGTTTACCAATAACCGCTTGCATCTGGGAAATTAACCATCTCTGCAGTCTCTCATGACCCGGAGTAAACCCCCGGCCTGGTGTTTGGGAGGAAAGTAACTTTACGGATTACGCTCGATTACGCACAAGCAGCGGCGCTCGATGCCGCCGAGAGCCCAGCCTAACCCGGGCGGGACGCCGCGTCCTTCGTCCGCCATCGACAACCAAATCGCGTCCTCCAACGCCACCGCGACCGCCTTTCTCGGCGGTCGACAACAGCCAGCATGGATGACGTCTGGCGCAGCTCTCACAACAAGCCCAGCAATCAAGAAGCCGAATCCTCGACGACAATCCGTGGCTCTGGCTGTCCAGCAGCCATCCCAGCAGCAGCCACAGCAGGCGCAACCGCCGCCGCCGCAGTAAGGAAACCCACTTGCTCATCTCGTCAAGAGCCCGTGCTGTCGGCACCACTGCCTCACCGCCCACAGACCGCAACCTGAGATGGAAATCCGCTGACCTTTTGTCTTCTGCGTACAAGGCCAGCCGTCCTCCCATCGCCCGCCCCTAGCGACGAGCCGAGCCCGGCCTTGTCGAATGTGCTCGAGAGCCCGAAACCCCACGCGTCCTCCATCCACGAGGCGCCCACGATGGGATCCACGTCCACCCCAGCCCCGGCCACTCCCGCCCTCCCGCTCTCCGGTGCCCGCCTCGCTCCCAGTGCTCCCCACAGCCCGCATGTGCAGGAAGTGCCAAGACCCGTCGCTGCTGGGCCGGCTTTGCCGCATGTCGAGGGACGCGTCCCGCCGTACGGCGCCCGCACCGCTCAGGTCGCCAATGGGGCTCAGGACAGTCAAGACGGCAGCCATAACCGGAGCATGGGCCTTGCTCGAAAACCCGCGCCAACCCATTCGAGCGGTCCACCACCCCCGTCCAAAAGGCAGCGCACAGAGTGAGTGGTGAATCGAGGACGGTCGTGGTAGTCTATGTAATCGAAGTGTTGCTGACTCCTCTCGTAGATACCCAGGCCCATCACCAACCCCCATGGCCAACGTTTCGACGCTACTCCCGATCCTTGAGCAGTATGTTCAGTCTTATGAGGGCGATCGGACGCTTGATGCCGCGGTCATAAGGCCGCGCGTGATGATTCTTACCGAGGCCTGCAAGAAGGAAGACCGGTTCTTCGTCATCTTGCATCAGCTGTTCGTCCTGTGGTCCCTAAACGCGCCAGAGGCATACGCAGCCCTAGGACTACTACAACCAACCACCATCAACCATGCTTTCACCATCATCGAGACCGTTCTTAGGAGGAACCAGTTGATGGCACCAGCCCACCAGATGTGGTTTTCTCGCTTTCCAGTCCCAAGTGGGGGCTTCGGCCGGGAACATGTCGAAAACTCCATGTTACTGGCTCAGATAGCCGCATTTCTAGCCTCCCTCGCCAAAGACCACGATGCTCTGCTCGCCGCCTCGCTGCAGCGGAAGTACCCCTTCCTGATGGACGAGTTGCTGGGCCGTTTGCACTGCTACTCACCGGTCCTGCAGTTTATCCTCTTCACTTCCTGCCGGAGGCATTTAGGGGTGCCGGACACCGAGCACGGCCTTCAACTTGAACAAGCGTTTCGGGACGATCAGAGCAGGCACCGAGACCCCGCCACCGGCCTTTCCGCGATGTCGCCTCTCGCGCACCCTGGAGACATGGAGCAGCGGAATGCCCAGCTCATTCTCTTTTACAGGCGGGTTGTCGCAGCGGCAGCGCTCCGCGCCTCGGGCCAGGCCACTCCGCAGTCTCCCGCTCTCCCCAGCGCATCATCGCCTCTTCAGGCGCCGCAACAAGCGGCGCCGAGCCCCTTCCCGTCCGTGCGAGTGGCGCAACCGCGACCACCAGCCCTCCCCGCTGCCTCGATACCGAATCCCTTTCCTGCGGTGTACCCTAGCTCCGCCCTACCGTTCCCGTCGCAACCGCCGAAGGCAACGATGAATCCTTATACGACGGCCCAGCCAGGCGCAAACGGAACGGGGACGACTTGGCCGGCGCTGTCAGGTTCCAATCCCCAGATAGTTCAGCAGCCCAGGCAAGCAGCCCAAAGTGCTCCTCCGCAACACCGAGTCGTGGACAGCAACAGCAGCCTCAGCGCTCCGAACCGGCAATCGGGCCCGGCTTTCCCACACCACGTGTTGATTCAGCAGCAAGCCATGGCACCGGGGCAGCCACAAGTGGTGCCCTCGCAACTACTCCTCACCCAGCCATCCCTCGCCCAGCCATCACTCATCAACCACCAGCAGCTCTTCAACCACCAACAGTTCCTCAACCACCAGCAGCTCCTCAACCACCAGCAGCTCATCAACCAGCATCAGGTTCTCAACCAGCGACAGCTCCTTAACCAGCAGCAGCATCAGCACAACTTGCAGATCACAGTGCACCCGTCTCCACAACCTGGCCTCCCAACGCAGCCTGGCCGGCCTCGGCAGGCTAGCCTCGTTCCGCGATCCGGCCCTCATCCGCAGCCTGGCCTCCAAACCACAGCACAGTCACCGACTCATGCAACTCACCATGGGGTCCAAGTAGGACAGGACATGAGGATGCAGCAGATGCACTACAACCCCCGGACTCAACAGGTTCAATCCGTGACGACTGCTGCCAATCTCACAATTCACGGAGTGCAGCCCGGACCCACCCCAACTCCTCAGCCACCGACAAACCAAGCTCCTCGGCGCGGTCGACCTCCGAAAACTAAGGAACCTCTGCTGCTGCCGCCCCTAGGGACCCTGATCACGCGCCCAGAATGGCCGTACGATCCATCGGACCGAAAGGCGCTCCTGATGTCGTTGCATCAGGCCCACGTTCGCAGCCCAACTCGGGTTATCAAGAAGGGCGAAACAGAACGTTGCTACCAGGCTACGAAACTGCTCCCGCTCGAGCCGACGCCCATAGCTCCGAAGAAGACGCTTTACGAATTCCGGTTTGAGGTGGCCGAAGATCAGCTGGCCCTGGCGGCGATCGGCTCCCGGGTTTCCAGAGCGCTTCTGCCCGTGGTTGAACACTCCAACGGTTCTCTACGATGGCGCATCAGATGCTGCATGGGTTCCAATTGGCCCGAGGCACCCGCCGAGCAAGATTGGGTAACGTTGGATACGAATTGGCCGTCCTTCATCCACATGACGCTTAACCACAAGGTTCTGGAGATTCGCAGGCACACGCATAATGGGAGAGACCTCCCTATTGAAGTCACCGACATGGTTGTAGCAGGCACCAACGTGCTTGTAATTGCCCTTCACGAAGCACCGGGCGAAAGCACCCAGGATCGCCTCTTGGCCGTGGAGATGCTCGAGACATTCAACCACTCCACCATTGTCGATTCCATCTGGTCGAAGGGCATAGTGCCCGAGGGCGAAACGCTCGGCACGATCCGGAAGCGTCTGACGTCGTCCACCGACGACGACGTCGCCTTCGAAGAGCCCGACCTTCCAATCGACCTTGCCGATCCCTTCAGTTCCACCATCTTCAAGATCCCCGTGCGCGGCGACTCCTGCACGCACATGGAGTGTTTTGATCTCGAGAACTGGCTCAACACCCGCCCGGCCAAAACGCCTGTTAAGTGCTCGCATAAGCCGGCGCCTTGCGCCTGTGTGGTCCCCGTCGAACCGTCAAACCCTGACAAGTGGCGCTGTCCGATCTGCTCCAAGGACGCGCGGCCGAGCAGTCTGCGGATTGACGGGTTCTTGCTCAAGGTGCGGAGGCAGCTGGAAGAGGAGGGGAAGCTGCACACCAAGTGTCTACGTGTCAAGGCGGACGGCAGCTGGTCGGTTGTGCTCGAGGACGATGATGATGGCGCCAGTGACGATGACGGTCCCGTGGTTGGTGCGGGTCCTTCTCGTGCTACGGTGGCGGCGCCGCCTTCGCTCCCGGCGGTTCGCAGGACATCCCAGGCACCCGCAGCTCGAAGGACGTCGCAGGCGCCTGTGATTATGCGACGGGAGGTGCAGGTTATCGAAATCGACTAGCGCTCATCAGTCGATCTGGTACCTGACTCTTCTTCACGGGTATTCGCTGTGTATCTACTACCTGACCTTTTTCTTTTCTGTTTTGCGGGAAGGGGGCACACGAAAGTCGGGGTCTTTCGTGTCGGCGGCGGATGCCACGCGGACCCGCGCCTACAAGACATCACTCCAACCACCCCACGACACGACAATGGTTGGATCATCATGAGGCATGACCCGTTACGGTGCATGGTGGTTTTACCTGTGTTCTCTTCTTTTACTTGTTTTCGATTTGGGCGGGCGTTATGGACTCGGGCGATGTCTTTACATGCATGGGCGATGGATATCCTTGGGTCTTCCGGTCTGGCTTCGTTCGGCGCACCTGGCTTTGTTCCGGCGTGCTTTGCCTACCCAGGCATATATTGGGTCTTGAGTTTTCGGGAAGCGAGCGACGGAGCAACGGATGGATGGAAGAGGGGAGCGGCACAAGGGCTGTTTTGGAATGGGGAGCACATGGAGTTTGTGGCGGGAGAGCTGTCTGGGTTTGGGCGGTCTCTCCCTGCTTGTTTTTTGTATGTATGTATGTAATGAACCGACTACACCTGGCTTGGCGGATGTAGGAAGTGTATGAACTGTGCCAAAGCTGCTGGTTGCCACCCTACTGGATGGAGTCTGTTGCTGCTTGAATGTGAATAACCTCGTGTGCATGTACGTGTGTTCGTCTTGCAGCGGGAGGAGACATGTATTATAAAGATATACGCTCTATTTTATTTCCCATGAATAGACAGAAACAGCAACCAAGCGCTTTGTTTGCAGTAATTGATATCCCCTCTTTTCCTTAGTGAACCCAAATATACAGAAGACACCGTGTCGTACACCTTCCCTGAGTTCCCTTCAACTACCCACCTTTCTCTGGCAGACTGCTCGGGGCATTCTCATTCGTTACGCCGCTGTAGGCGGGACGGGCGGTGCTGGGGATCATGGGCCCCGTCATCTCCTCGGCCATGGCCTCTTCGTACGTGGGCGGGGCATCGTCGTAGGGCTCTTGGCCCGGCTGTAATTGCGGCGGGTAGAGGGGATCCGTGGGTCGCTGAGGCTGGGGTTGGGGTTGAGGCTGTGTTTGGGGCTGGGGTTGAGTCGGACGGCGAGGTGGAAGGTTTGGTGGCGGTGCGTGCTGTTGCTGTTGATGTTGCTGCGGCCGTTGTTGTGGTGGCCGCGGTTGGGGATGGGAGGTTCGGCCGAGGCCGAGGCGCATGGCCTCGACGAGGGCGGCCGGGGGGGCGAGGCCCGAGTAGACTTGGACGGCACTGAACTGGAGGGGGAGGTGGAGTTCCTGGTGGAGGTCGGAGCGGTCCTTGTACTTGCTTCGGCCGCCGAGGAGGGAGGCGTTGGCAGCGGAGCGTGCCGAGGGTTTGCCCCAGGACAGGCCGATCTTGATTTCGAGTTGGTATTCGCGGCTAGGAAGGTGAGTAAAGGGTGTGCATGTGAGTCAGATTGTACACATACCTGAGATTACACGTAACGAAACTCGGCATGACGGTGTTAGGAAGGGGAATGGTGTTCCAGAACGAGTCTGGCACGGGAAATTCAGTCCCGACCGGGTCTTCGGGTTTGGAGACGAGGACAGAGAGGCCCTGGCGGGCCATGATGACCCAGCGGCTGACCTCGGTGTTGACCAGGGTTTGACAGCGCACAGTGGTCTTTCCGACGAGGTCAATTTGCAGGCCTACAAGGTAGACTTCTGCTTGTGCTGGAGCCAGTTTCTTGGTTATCAAACGGAGGGGCACGGGCTTGTTGCAGGTGAGAATGGCAGGATGAGGCAGCCGGGCAGACATCTCCATCGAGGGCGGTGCCGCGGCAAGCGGCGTGGGAGACGGCGGCTGGAGGCCCGGGGTCCCATTCACGGGCGTCGATGGCCCACTAGACCTCCCGCCGCCAAAGAAGGAAGAACGCTTCTTCTCGTACGGCGTCGGAGTGGGACTTCTTGGGTGAAAAGTAAAGGGGCGGCGGGCGTATGCCTCCTGGTTCGTTTTGGGCGGTCGGGGGGGCTCGATGGGCAGGAATTTAAGACCCATCTCGTAGCGCCAGTTCTCCTTGAACAAGCCGGGCCGCTGGACGGTGATCTTGATGTAGTAGCGGATCTCGGCCTGGCCCGGAAATCCCGTAAAGCTCGGGGGCAGGGTCTTGGTGACGTGCTGGTACAGCAGCTGCTTGGTCCCGTTCATGACGCGGAAGCCAACACCAAAGGCGCCGCCGGCGCTGACCACGCCGCCAATCCTCGCCATGGCCTCGGTGTTGCCGCAGGCGTTGTTGAAGGGCACCTTGAACTCAAAGGGAAAGCGGTGCTGTCCCGGGTTGAGGATATACGGGGAGGCGGCGACCGGGGCGCGCTCGTCGGGGAAGACCTGGCCGACCTTGTAGAGGATCTTGTGGTTCTCGTGGAGAGTGTCGCCGGGGGATCCCCTGTCCCGGCCGGCCATGGCGGCATTCTGGCTGTCTGTGGGGATGGCGAGGGCGGTGCGGGACTCGCCCTCGAGCTTGACGATGATGGCGCCGATGTGCTCCGGGCGGCCGAGGCCGAGCAGCACCTGGCCGCGGATGACATCCTGGTTGGTGTAGAACTCGGGCGGGTTATCGAGGATGATGCGGATCGACATGGCGGGCAGTGCGTGCTATTGTCGCTGTCGTCGTCGTTGATGCAAGACGGAATCCTCCCTCAGCTCATGCCTCGCGCCAACAATACGAAGGACCGGGCGACCGAGACGGATGCATGCCAACCGCCAACGAACAACAAACGAGCTAAAAGGTACCTATTATTTATTGAACCGGCCGGCTGGAGGTCCCTTTCCCAGTGCGTGCATGTTTCAGGTCTTTTGCTCTGCTCTGCTTGGCCACCGACCGGAGCTGGGCTGGCTGGCTGACGAGGTCCGAGGATGCAGGTGGGAGTCTGCCTTTCACGGAAGCTCCGCCGCAATGATAGCGCGGCCGGTTACGTCAGTCCCAGCCAAGCGGGCAGGACCAAACACTGCCAGACACTGCCCAGGAGCAGGGACCGACCCCAGCAGCAGCGCCAACGGCACCGCCCTGGTCCGGGCGTCAGCGCCCTCTGTCAGCACCCGAAAGGCGGTTGGCCCGCCCGGCTTGGCGAGCGGTGTGGCTTTTTCTTGCCCCGAGTGTGGTCCCCGTTACCCAACGTTATCTTATCGGGATTTTTTTTTTGGCGGGGTCCCTTTTTCTGCCCGGCCAAAAAACCGGCGGCGATGCGGTGAAGCTGTGTTTTATGGTGTTTTTGCTACAGAAGGATTCCTCTGTACCGTCGGCCAGAGAACAGTCCAGGACAGGACAGGACACCCGCCTGGCGAACTAGACTTCGATCCATCCGCCGGGCACCCACACCGAACTACACCATGCCCAAGGCTGCCAAGCAGAAGCGGGCGGGCGCCAGCACCGCCGGGCCCTACGACCGCAAACAGTCCAAAGGGGCCGCCAATGGAGCCAAGGGGGGGTCCGCCAACACAAACATCTTCCGCTTCGACAAGGACTTTGGCCAGCACATCCTCAAGAACCCCGGCATCAGCGACGC
>FTCU01000583.1_pt1 | contig 47893 bp, 42 predicted proteins | sample 1639521 | NCBI WGS metagenome assembly FTCU01 (sample SAMEA3914864, study PRJEB12502) | metagenome | biome: forest; material: soil | place: USA | collected 2012-03-12 | depth 0.3 m
CCCTAACCCTAACCCTAACCCTAACCCTAACCCTAACCCTAACCCTAACCCTAACCCTAACCCTAACCCTAACCCTAACCCTAACCCTAGGTAGTCCTAGGTAATCCTAAGTAATCCTAAATGAGGGTTAGACGTGAAACGTATATAGAACTCGTAAGTTCGATTAGCGTCATCTTTCACTTAAGAGCATAGGTCAACTATAACTAGCCTTACTCTACCTATTGGCCGGCTAACATTCTAGGCACTTTCTATATGATGAAGTTAGCTACGGTATATTGTGTTGAGCCACTGTACTATGCGTCTAGCATTGCTGTGTTTAAGCTGTTAAGGCTTATCGGAAAGACGACTATCTCTAAGAGCGATAGCGTTGACCTATCTATAAAGGCGATTCTCTACGAGACGGGCTATGCGCAAAGCCAATGGGTTGCAGACAAGATGGTGACGACTACTATAGACAACGGCCTCCCCGCTACCGTTTGTAAGATGGGGTTTGTGCTTTGCGACCACGCTAAGGAGTTGGCAACAAGGATGATTTCGTAGCCCGTCTTCTCTCCGACGTGGTCACCCTAGGGATATGCCTAGCACTGCCTGCCCAGTGGAAGGAATTGCTCCCTGTGAGTTATGCGGTTTCTGCTCTCATGGAAATCTCCATGGCCCCTTCCTCTCTCGGACGGGCGTATCACATTACTCCCGATGCCGACGAAACCCCCCCCATGGACATGAACGACGTCTTCCGTTCCGTGGAGAGAATCACAGGGCGGCATATCACCTTCTTGCCTTACAAAGAATGGGCCGATCGACTCCAGGAGCAGAACCATGAGACCGCGACTCGGCTGAACCCTTTGCTCCCCGTCATCTACGAGACTGTTTTGGACAACAAGACGCGATGGGAGGTGTATGAGAACATGGCAAGATTCCGCAATGATAACGTAAGGGCTGTTCTGGCTAGGGCAAATCAGTCATGTCTGCTGTCCAGAAGTGGCTTGACCGAGGCGGTACTTGGACGGTATCTGAAGTTCCTTGGGATTGGAGGGTTGAAAAATTGAGCTGTGACGGCACTTGGACGGGATCTGAAGGTTCCTTGAGATTGATGGAGTGACCTGCGGCGGCCAGGCCTCAACACTGAGGGATGGAGAAATTGTGACATACCTTAGTATCGAGTTCGTGGCGACCAGCGCGCCTAGTTGCAGACCGTCGAGTGAAAGTCGTAAAATGGAGTTTGTTTTAGGTGCTACAGACTGAGGAGTGATAAGGAGACAAGTCTAATACTACTTATTTACGTATGATTGTCAGGGGAGGAAAGGCAGGGAATGCCTTAGTCAGCTCTTGTTGGGGATAAGCTCCGATATAAGACAAGACGTCGACTCTCGCGTTATAAAGTCTCGCTATCCCTTCTCGGGTTAAACGGCAGGCCAAACGAAGGCCCAAAGTCGCAAGGCACGCCCTCCTGCTCATGCTCTCGTCGCTGCCTTGTGTTGACCCTTTCCATGACGTCGGCCAGCTGGGCTCGGAACGCCTCCGAGTCATCCTCATTCTCCCGAGCGTGGCCGGCGACAAAATCGTGGCCATCAACACCCTCAGACTTTGCTTCATCCTCGTGTTCAAGACGCGCAGCGTTCCTCTCCCCCTCCATCTTGGCCATCTCCAGCGCCACAGCCGCGTCCACCCGCTCCTCAAACTCCATGACTTGTCGCTCCTCCGCGACTGTAGCATAATGACACCGCCGGAAGACACCCAGCCCGCTCACCACAAGCCCTACAAGCTCCCAGGCAAATAACACCGGCAGCGCATATGCTAGCTGCGGGTTGCCCCCGCCAGACCAGATGTCGGTCAGAACCTGGTAGACGGCGTGCGCGGGTAAAGCATACCCCACATGGTAGAACGCTGGGCTGAGCGGGAACGGCAGCAGGATGGAAGTGATGTTGAGACTGATCCACAGCACGAGGGCCATGGGTACGTATGGGTGCGGCAACCAGACGGTGAAGACGTCAAGAATGACAAAGTTGACATGGGCGAAGAGCCACAGCGTCACCCAGCTGAGCGCAAACTGGTTCGCTTTGACCGCCCAACCCGACCGGAAGGCCCAGATGGCTCCCGTGACGCACAGCGAGCCGACAAAGGTGTACGTGAGCGAGTTCAGGTTGCGTACCGTGGTGATACGGTACGGATCCAAGCGCGAGTAGAGCTTGAATTGTGCGGACAGGCCATTGATGGTGCCCAAGTAGAAAAATTCTTGAATGAGCACCAGGATGATGGCGACTGTGTTGTAGATGGCCCTTGAACCTTGGGAGGTTGGCTGGATGTTGATGGATTGGAGCTGCCAGGGCTGGGCAAAGACAGAGACTGCCAAGGGCCCGGAAACGGAGTGAACATTGCCTGTCCCGTTCCCGGTGCTGTACGCCACTCGGGCAGCGCTGGATAAGAGCTGAATGTTGGTCGATATCGCCGCGTCCACCACTTGCGGATATACCGCCTCGTTCCAGATGTACGCCATGACGTCTGTGGCGTTGTACGGGACCGATGCTGCCGCGCCTTCTTGAACCGCCAATGCCGTCTGCAGTCTCGCCGATGCGCCTTGGGTCACGTATAGCGCGGCCCAATACTGGGTCTGGCAGACGGCATCACGCAGGTCGGCGGGCGATGGAAATTTCGACGGCGATTGTTCGATCAAGGACGGGAAGTTCGGCCCTTGCAGGGAGCCGTACGCAGCGCGGACAGCGCGGCCGATTGCGCCGTCGACATCGTAGTCGACAAGGAGAACCTGAAGATTGTGTGTGTGGGTAGTCTGCTGGAATAAAGAGCCAAATGTGTAAGAGAAAACTCCTAGGAACACGAGTTGGAGCAGGATGAAGTTCAGGCCAGCGGCTTTGAAGAAGGCCTTGCGTGACTTGGCAACCGCTGGGTGGTTAGCTGGCAGCCGATTCTCACGCGCCCGAGGGTAAAGGGACGACAGCATTGATGGCATTTTTCGTTGGCCGACTTTTCCAAATTATCATCGTTCCTGGCGTGCTTAAAAACAGACGAACATGGGAAATGACTCACGAGATGCTTGCGAGAACTGCTGTGTAACTCGGAATCTCGATCGGAGGAACGAGTTGCTGAATAATCTCTCGGAGAGATGCCGAGATTATCCCTGGTTCATTAATCGGCCATTCGCTTTGTTCAGATCGCGTCATCAAACCCCGATTCACCGAGGGGCGAGGACTCCTATACGAGGCCGAAATCGATGGCCCTAAACATCCATGATAATTAGGTAACCTAATCGTTCCTGTGGTGAGATGTTGAGCAACCAAGCACGCATTGAGCTCACTGCTCACGCTATCATCCGACGAGAAGGCCACTCCTAGAATTGAACTCGAAGCGTCTTCATCCGCCAACGAACAGGGCAGCGCCCTTGGCGAGATGTCGAGCAGTCCACGAGATGTTTTTCGCTTGGTTGAGCACTTAACGGTTCGGTACAGCTAGCGTGACCTGGTTGCTCGCTAGTGCCGACGAAGAGGGAAAGATGGGACTCTGTCCTCGGATACCGTAAGCGGAAGGTGTTGAGGACAGACCCCATGCCATGCCGTTCTGACCGTCACACGAGATCAATGTTGCGTTGAGATGCATTCACCGGAATCGCGAGGCACATGGAGACGGCGCACTCAGCCAGCCAAGAGAACTCGAGCATTGCAGGCGGCTGTATCACCACTTCTCCGACCGCCAGCTTGCACGACGCCGGAGGGCGTGATGGAACATGGCAGGACTCAAACAGTTCTTCTGTTTCCGACTGAAAGTGTTGGTCAGTTAAGCTGGATGCCCGCGGCTCTTCCCGGCAGTCTGTCCTCCACCGCCCGGAAACGAGGGACGACATGGGGCCTGGGTGATTGCCCTCGTCGTGGTCAACACAATGAACCGCGGCAGGGTTCAAGCGCCTCCTGCCCGACTCTGTCCACGGAGCAGCCATCTTCGAATGTCGCTACGGAACCTGAATATCTTGTTCACTTTACCAACACCCCAAGTCATCTCGGTCTCCATCAACCCCAGCAGCCGCAGTTCGATACATGCAGTTTTGAACACTTCCTACTCGGGTCTCCCTTTTACGTAGGAGGTTCAGGCGGGATTAGATTTTATCAAGGTTCCATTCTCCATCCTTACGTTCATAAGCACTCCTATCCTCGCATCCAAGTAAAATGCAGCCCTGGATCATTCAGCAATCACGGCGTTGGGACAGCTCTGTGGTCATCCAATCCAACAGTACCACATCCCCTCGGCCACCGTCTTTCAAGTCTGCGCTTCGGTCATCATGTCAAAGCGCGGCGGAGGAAAGCTCCGTACTTCATTTACTCCAACCCTGAATTGTGGGTGCACAGGTGAGTTTTCACGGCATAGACGCAAGACTTTCGTCACTGCTCCCGGCGGCTCTAGTCGTTCATACCATATTCATACCAGAAATGAGGCACCCGACGTCATCTGTTCAACTCAGGGGCTCAGTTATGTCAAGCTTCTCTCATATCTCAAGGAACGAGCCAATTAGGGTTGTCCGATGGAGTTTTGACCTGAAGGCACAGTCGCCGGTGAAGGCGTGCGAGACCTTGCTTGTCATGATAAGAATAAGAGACAAGGACTCGAGAATCTTGGAAAGCTCTTCCGTGTTCCCTTGTTCTCATTACAGCTCCCGCTCTGTCAAGACACTCAAGTGGCATCCGCTTCCCCTTGTGCCAACGTCGGCGATGGACACCAAACGAGGGTTTTTTGGCGGGCCCGTGGCGCGGACCCTGCTCGGTCTCAACAACTTCATCATCCTAGCCTCGTCGATCATTCTCACGGGAATCCTATCCTATTTTCTACACTGGGGTTACCGAGGGACTCACGTGACATACAACGAGGTCATCGTATGCCCATCTCAACTCCAACGCGCAACAGACTGGTGCTAATTTCGTTCAAGGCCGTTGTCACTCTCTTCTTCTACCTCTTCGCCATGGTCTTTCCAGCAATCAAGCGTTACCACGGATACATGCTGCCGCTCAACCTGGTCTTGTCGTACCTGTGGATCACGTCGCTCATCTTCACGTCGCAAGACTACAGCGGCCGGCGGTGCGGCAGCGCTTATTACTATACGCGAGCCAGCCACTGCAACCTCAAACACACAGTCCAGGCATTTGAGATCATTGGATTGTGTGTACTCTTTCATGTGCTGTATCACATGATCGCCCAACTGACAATATGGAACAGCTCATTTCTCTTTTTCAACGTCGTCTTGGAGGCCATGATGTGGGCGAGCCACCACAGAACGCGAGTGAGCACCGATACCGGGAAAGTCCCTGCTCTGACCACCACCGCGCCCGTCCCCGTGACGGAGGGAGGCGTGGCCTAAACCACCGTTGAGACGGGCGCGAACAACCAGTAGTAAACTCGCGACGGGAGGGCAATGGAAGCCGAGGAGCAATGCTGCAAGTTTTGTTCAAGCTCCAATGGCTGGCAATGCGGAAGGCGAGCCCCTCTGGCTATCGTGAAATTATGACAGGTGGGAGGAGTTGCGTCGGGTCGTGGGTCGGCTGCCCACAGAGTTGACATCTAATCGCGTCTTGTTGTCAAACTGTTCAGCGCACACCTTGGGGAGTCAAACTGCGACGGTCCATGTCATTACCAGTCACCAGTTCCCATAGTTTCCTGTCTGGTGCGTCGCATGACGCGGCGAACACGCAAGGTCCTAGGCCGCGGCATTGCGTCTTTGAGTTGGTCCTCCCAGTGCAAGCTGTCAGCGAGATGTACTTGCCATGACGAGAGGCTTGACTTCAATAGCCCGAAGCTCCCGTCGCCATGGATGGCCACCAAACCGGCTGTGGATGCGAAAGTCGCCTTCAGCAAGCTCAGTGTGAATCCAGCATAGGGGAAGACAACCCCTTCCATAGAACTCGAGATGCGGCTGCGGAAACCATTGGCCTTCCACTCTCAGCGGACGAGTGCGGCATTACGCCCAGAAAGTCTCCAGTCTTTTACTCGGTTGCCCCTTGAGATACGATTCCGATTATACTCGCTCGTCATGGCACAGCATCGCCATCTTTGGGTTAGATTAGCCTCACGCCACACCTTCGACGCACAACTCGAGCACTTTCGCTGCTAACAGTCTTGGCACCGCGGGATGTGTTTTCTCTGAACGTTTTGCTTCGACGAGCTGGCAACCTTGGGGACCTTCACGAGCCTGCGGGCCGTCTGCCTGTTCTTCACGCCCAGGCAATGCCGGAGGCCCATCGAATGGTTTGAGACAAAATATGCTACGAGGACTTTGGCATGGCAACGCAAGATGGGCGAGTCGTGGGGGCGGCAGTTGCACGAAGTAGACATTTTGTGCAGGACTATCCCGCAACTGGAGAGAGTGTTGCTGTCGGTTCATGCCTCATAACTGGAAAACTGGGGAATAAAAAATGCGGTCGCTGGGTTGCGGCTCTCTCCGTATCACGAACCAAGGTGATCTTGCAAGGTGTGCAGGGATTGCATCTAATGGCAGTGTTCCGATGCGCTGAATGGATACGAAGCGGAGGCTGCATCTTGCCGAGCAAGTATCATGGAGGATTAATAATTCAAAGCGGCCTGCCCTTCGCACTCGCAATCGTTTCTGTCCAGTTCGCACTCGCACAAAGGAAGCCAGATGATTGGCTGCGACCCTCGGTCCAACCGCCACAGCTGCAACAGCAAAGGGGACGACGGAGAATGGATCACATTGAGCCTGTGACAACCAACAAAATGGTATATAAAAGCCCAACTCGATCGCCCGCTCCGACAGGTTTCAGTACCCTCCACAACGATATCGACGTAAGATTAAACCAAAGAAAGCAGCAACCGACTTTCCAATCTAGATTAGCCTTTACGCCTGCACCATGGCACCTGGCTTCAAAGCTATTTTCTCTCCGACCGAGAAGCGTTACCGAGCTGTACCCTCAGGAGTGGGCGTAAGACTTCCTCACTGCCCATCTTGGACCATTTAACCTGACGAGCAATAGAGCCTCGTGAAAGACTCCTTCGCCCTGCCCACGCTTCTCGTGCTGGGCGGCCTCAGCCAGAGTCTCGTCGCACTCATTCTGCCGGCTCGCTACGCCCTGTTTCCGCTCATCTTCCTGGTCCTCCGCGCCGTTGTGCTCACCGTGCGGGATGTTGCCTCTCCCGCACACTACGCCTCGACGCAAGGCGTCATTCCGGGACGGGCATCTGCACAATTGCCCAACCCCAGCTACGGCCCCCTTCGCTCGGAAAAGGCGTCCCCGTTTGGCTCGACGCCCGCGGACAAGGGCATCGTTGTGTTCAACCTCGGGGCTCGGTTCAACCACCCTTTGGGCTTGCTGGCACCCGGCAGCAAGGAGTTCGGCGACCACTTTCTAGCCTGTCACAAAGAGTTGCTGCGACGGGCTAAGGAGTACGGGTGCCTGGGCGGAACGACGTTCCGCGGCGACGAGGCGGAATCCAACAACACGATCCTGACTGTCTACTACTTTCGCGACCTGGACGGGTTGAACCGGTTTGCGCGTGACTCGGTCCACCAACAGGCGTGGGACTGGTATAACAAGGTGTTTGTCAAGAAGTGGGGGTACTCCCACGTCGGCATCTTCCACGAGGCGTTCTGCGTCCCGGCTGGAGCATATGAGACTATCTACATCAACATGCCGCCTGTCCTGATGGGCGCGGGGAGCGCCGACGTCCAGAACGAGGCTACCGGAGACGACGAATGGGTGCGCACCTTGGTCGACGCGTCGAGTGCCGTGTGGCGGAGCCAGCACTCGCGGATGGGGCGGGAAGTGAAGCGGCAGGCTGGTAGTCAAGAGTCGTAGGAGGTGAGGTTTCACGTGAGGGGATTCTGTATAATAGCTATCAAGGTTCATTGATGATAGAGGTGTGGTATCATGCTAGTATCAAGTGCCGACGCCGAACTCCAAACTCCACAAAGCAAAGCACGCCGGTTATAGTGCCCTCCCTGGCAGCTCGTCATGATCGCGGTCCATGGCGTAGATGTCCTTTTGCACATCGTGCATGTCAATATTTGCAACGGCGCCGTCCCCGTCGAAAATACGCGCAATCTCCTCAAGCGTCGGGCCCCTGGTCTCGACGTAAAAGAACCACACGAAGACGAGCTCACAAAGATCCCAGACGGTGTAAAAGAGCATGAAGTGCCAGTGGTGTGGCAGCCGCTCCCACGCGATCTTGTTGGTTTGGCTGGGCGGCTGGTCAGCATCCCGGCATGCGCACGGTGTAGGGGAGGAACATACTTGGAGATGGCCAGTACGGCCTGCACAGTGATGTTCATGATCATCATGCCCTTGGCGCGCAGGTGAAACGGCAGGATCTCGAGCGCGTAGGCGACCAGCAGGCCCGAGAAGCCAATGTCGTAAAAGACGCCAAAGATCCAGACGAAGACGAGCTGGGCGTAGCCGGCCTTGACATCGAGCTCGTTGGTGTTTTCGTAGATGGCGCCCGTGATGGTCCAGCACACGAACGACGTGACCATGCCGATCATGGAGAGCAGGAATAAGGGGCGACGGCCGAAGCGGTCGACGTTGAGTGCGGCGGTGACGGTGACGAAGAGGTCCAGGATGGTCTTGCCGGTCGACATGGCCAGCTTCTGGTTCTGGTTGTTGATGCCGGCGCCGACGTAGATGGCGTTCATGTAGTTGGAGAAGAGGGCATTGCCGCTGTACTGCGAGATGACGCCGAGCGAGATGATGATGAGCAGCCGCCAGCGATTGCCGCGCGTGCGGAGGAAGTCACGGTAGCTAGTGGCGTGCTCCGTCTCCTTTTGGATGCGGATGGTCTCGCGGATCTCGCGGAACTCAAACTGCACGGTCGCGTTGTGCGGGTTCCCGCCGGCATGCCACTTGGTCAGGATGTGCAGCGCCTCTTGGTGGCGCTCCTTGTTGACGAGGTACCGCGGCGACTCGGGGACCCACCAGATGCCGAGGAGCTGGATGACGGACGGCACGACCTGGATGAGCGTGATGGAGCGCCACGACCAGTCGCCCTCGATGTTGGCAGTGCCCCAGGCGATGCACGAGACGAGCAGCGCGCCGGCGTTCCACAGGCAGTTGTAGATGGCTGTGACGGGGCCGCGGTGCTGCGGGTGGCAGATCTCGGTCAACAGGAGCGGCGAGGCCATCTGGGCGAGCGAGTTGCCGAACCCGAGGATGAAGCGGCCGCCCATAAACACTGCAACGATCAGCCACACGGATACAGAAGACGGGGACCAGACGAGAAAACCCACTGCCGTAGCCGTTGCAAAACGCCGTCATGAAACCGCCGCCGATCATGAAGATGCAGCCGAGGATGATGGCGGGCTTCCGGCCGAAATTGTCGGCAACGTACGGCGTGATGAAGAAGGACACGATGGAGCCAATGTTGAACATGTTGACAAGGATGGCGAGTTTGCTGTCGAGGATGGCATCCTTGAGGGCCGGGTTGTCCTTGAGCTCCGGGAAGAAAAACCAGTTCCAGGCGTCGATCTGCTGCGACGTGTTGACCAGCATGCTGTCGTAGCCGGTCGTTGCCGAGGCCACAATGAGGATGATGGCCAGGCCGTAGAGCTTCCTCAGATGCGGCTCTCTCGTCCAGTAGACCCTCTGGAACCGGGGCAGCTCCTGGACCACCTCAAAGTCGGCCGAGGCCGAGTCCGGCCTGACTTTTGATGACATTGCGGCCAGCTCCCGTTGTCCTCCTCGGTGAAGTGTCGGTACGGTCTGTCGGGTTCGGTCGCGAACGAGTCGACGTGGCGGCAGGCAGAGTGAGCCTCACAGGCTGGGCCGCCAGAGGTGAGGGGGCTTTCTTAATAAACAGCCAGCACAGAGCCCGGCGATCCCTCGTCCCGGGAACCCTGGGTCTGCCCGGCGGCATGGTGTCCGTTGGGTCTGCGCTAGTGGGAACGACCCCTGTGTCCCCAGGTCTCGAACGACCAGGGAGGACGGGGAGTGGACCGAACTGGCAGTGCAGTCCGGGGGTGACACTGCAGCAAGGCAGTGGGACCCAGCGCTCGATGCGTTCTGGTCGCCCAGTAACTCGCGTTAGTTGGACGACGGATGGCTTGGCACGAGGCCCAAACGGCGATGCGGACAATCCTGGCCGAGCCCCAGTTTGCAGGCTCGGAGAAGCTGGGGTTCAGCCAACATCCCACGAGACCGGGGAGCGGAGGCAGCGGTGGTGTGGTGGTGGTGTGGTCTCCCCCTCCTCGTGCGGGCTCGGGGCTCTGGGGGGCTCGCGCGAGAGCGGATTGGCTGCAGAGATGAGGCTGGTCTGTCTTGGACGGCACGCCGTCCCGCCAGCGGCCAGGAGCATCAAGCCATCAACGGTCAGCGGGGGCCAGGGAATGCCTGGCGGGAGTGGCGTCTGGGGCGTGCCTGGAATTCGGGACGAAGCTTCTTGGCAAGGAAAAGCAAAAACAGCCGCGAGAATTACGATCGGGTCCCGTAGGGCGTGGATTCCTGGTCGATCAACGGGCTCTAGCCGCGCGTGCCTGTCGAAGTTGGGTTTCTCGAAAAGCGCCCAGGTTGCTCAACCTTCCGGACGTTCCAGCATGACTTTCGCCTGTCAAGCGAGTCTGACGCGCCTCGCAGCGATCCCAGCCAGAAAGTCCGGAATGGGTAAAAACGGCAAAATGCAAGACTCTTGCCTCAGCCACGGCAGCCAATCACGGGCGGGCCATATCGACGGCTGTAACGGGCGGGCGGAGGAACGCGGCCACCTGACTGAGGGACTCTCTCGAGGGCGCCAGCAGGTTCATCGGGATGCACGGCTCGATATTGCTCCTTCCGGCGGGGTTTCCCAAAGCCGTCCAAGGCCATGGCCATACAATGGCTCTACGGCTAGCGTCAACGTCAAGATGAACGACGCCGCGTTAGCCTTGGACCGAGCAGCCGGTTGGCGTCGAGGGTGGTCGCTCCTCCATGCCCTCCATGGATGCCGAGAGGGGAAAGAGAGACGCTTTTGGAAGGGACACCACCACCAAGCCAGAAACCGAAACAGGGGCTTGGCCAACGCGAGCGGCGCGTGGCTAGCGTTATCCCCGAATTGACCAATGGAGCGCGGGCCACAGCACCAGGCGGCGAGCGGGCACGGTTGCGTCTGGCAGCATCAGTTCTGCAGGGGAGAGAAAGGGAGATGACGCCTGCGCTGCGACAGTGACAGTCCGCTTTACCATGTCCCGAGTCTGGCACGGCATGCCGTTGGCTGCATCGTGCGAAGGTTAAATGAAGCGCCGAGATGTCGTTGTCTGTGTTCCACAGCGGTCTTGCAGGGCGGCCGAACGAGTTGCGAGCTGCTGCTGCGGCGTCGCTCTGTCAACTTGAACCCGGGCTCGGCATCCCGAACCGGGCCAGCCCTCCCAGAGCCGGGAAACAGGGACGCTGATCCGGGTGACTGAACGGGGCCCGCTGGGTGGGAGCAGGATTCCCGGTTGCCAGGCGTGCGCACAGACGCAATTTCCGACTTCGCCCCCCAAATCGCGCTGTCAAAATCCTGCTCTCGGGGAGATCCAGGGACGGCAAAACCACACCATTGTTCGACCGACGTTGAGGCTCGTCCCAATCCAGAACACAAAGCGAAGGATGCTGGCGGCCGTCGAGTCCGCCGAGAAAAAGAAATTCGCGCCACGTGGGAATTCGGCTCGGTGGTCCGTCCGCTCGCATCGCAGCCAATCGACGGCATCGGACGCCCCGCCCTTCCTCTGCAATGTCTGCATGAAATGACCCTGTGGGCCACGAAACCCCGCGGTGGCGCCTGAGCGCACAAAATTCCTGGGGAAGCTGATGGATCTCAACCCTGACCCTGCTGACCCTGCTGCTTCCAGAAAAAGCTCATCGGATGGAACCACGGCTTGAGGCCGGCCTGGTGTTTCCCCTGGCAGCTCCGCCATGAGGCAATTCGAATGCGACGCCGTTGCTGGCGCCGTTGGTGCGGTTTTTCTGGAAGCTCCGCCGGGCAGCAGGGGGATGGGGCGACTTTGGGTAATTGCAGAACCCACAAAGCCGTGCCGCCATGACAAAACCCCAACAAGTGACGGACAAGGGCTGGGCCAAAAGTCGGACAAGGCAGTCGACCGGTCCCCTCTGAAAATGTTCCAGTTGCACGATCGGATTTGGCCCGCCGATCGGTCCGGCCAGCGGTTTCCCGGGACACAGTCTGAAAACCGGGTTCGGCGCGCAACATCTCTGCGTCGCACAAGCGCCACGCTGCCGGGCGTCAGTGCTGCGCATCCGAGACGGCACGGGAGGTGACACGCGACGGGCGGGAAGCGCACGGATCGTGATCTGTCAGAGACACGGCTCATCCGGCGCGCCATGGGCGTGAGGGTTGGCATTGCACACCCGATACGCGGAGCGCACTACGATCGGCGGCAGTTCATAACGAGCATCGCGCACAGCGCCGGCGAGCCTAGCGCGGACATGGCGTCCATAGGTCGCGCTGCCTGCACCAAGCCGACGCTTTAGCAAATGACGCTGAAAGTGACCGCCCATCTAGCACTTTTCATAGTTTTCAAAGATGGGTTAGGCAGGCCATTTGGCACTGCACACCCCTGGGCGCCCCCGGGGCCTGAGGCAAGTTCGTGCCGTCATCCCGCTCATCCTTTGCACTCTGCGCCATCTAGACGCCGGCGGCTTGGCCTCAGGAACAACTGGAACCGCACTATGTAGGTACTGCGACTGTGTATCTTGCACTAATGATTACTAACGAACGTCAATTAAGTCCGGCTTCCGGCCGTCAGCACGAGCACCGCGAATCCCCAGTCAGGCGTGGCCTTGTGCGACTTGTTCAGGTTCGTCTTCATCCAGCACGAATGCATCCCGTCCGTGTCGCCGTCCATGACGCCCCAGCCAGCACCCGTGCAGTTGCCCCGCGAGGCGCACGCGTCTATGCATGCGTCCATGGTGCGAGTCTTGACGCTGCCAATGTCGGTAGCCTCGCCTTTGCCGCCGTAGTCGACGCCGCAGAAGCGCTGGAACCGCTTGCCGCCCGTGCTGGCTGTGTAGACAGTGCCATTGGCGCGCGGGCATTGCGTATCCAATCCCGGTGTCGAAGTTGCTGTCGCCGAGCTGACGGTGGAGGTTGGTGTTGCGGTCAACGACGTCGGAGCACTGCACCCTGTTAGCGGGGCAAGTGCGCCACTTTGGGGTTGAGAACAAGACATACCCGGTCGACGCAAACGAGAGAACAGCCTGGGCCGCCTCCAGGTCACCCTTGACCTGCCGCAGGTCTCGCTGGCTGACGCCGAGGCCCGCGCTGAGGCCGATGACGGTAAGCAGCAGAAGGAGGATGACAGCAACCGCGGTCAGGGCAACGGCGCGCGACACGCTCAGCAGAGTGGGCCCCGTGGCCGGGGCGTGGCCGTCGTCAACATCGCTGTGGGTTGGTTGGTACGGCTCGTATGGCGGCTGATGGTCCTGGAATCGCTGGGCCTTCTCGTGCGGTGCATCTTGGAGGGGGTGGTATTGTGCCGGCTGCTGCGTTGTGTGGGCGTCCATCTTGCCTGGTGTCAGAGCCCGAGGCCGTTCACCGTCGCCTGCAGCGGTTCCTGGTGCAATTCAAACCCCAAAACTCAGGCTGGACTGAGGCCGGAGCGCGTCAAGATAAGGTCCGCTGGGAAATGCGCTGCGACAAGAGCTGAAGCTGGTGGCAGGGGCCCGTCTCACGTCAGCGCCCAATCTTGACCCCTTCAGGGGACCGCTGATGATGGGCGGGCGGCGCCGTGCCCTCCATTTATCATCTGTGCCATCGCAGACGCCGTTTCACCGCATGGCCTGTGTGTTTCTCGAGGCGGGATTCCTGCTTGGGTCCGAGTAACCGAAAGGCCCCCAGCAAGAATCCAAGAGGTTCGATTGGCCGCTGTGTCAAGCTTGAACGTTCCCGGCGTGTGGCTGCTGCACAGTGGCGGCCGGCTGCAGAATTTATGCTGCTGCCTGAAATTCGGGACGGATTTAGACTTCAGGCCTTGGCTCGATGTCTGCGATGCGGTTCCCTGAAGCCAGCGATTGCAGCGTGTTGTTTCTCTCGACCAGATGGCCGATCGCTGCTGTACTCACTGCGCAGGCTCCCGGGTTGCCATATTTTCCACCCCAAGATTTCGGCGCAGATAAGTGGCGGAGATGGTGTAATTGATCTGGCTCGTCTGGGCCTGCGTGGTGTGCAGAACCACAGGCTTGCACAAGCTGACAAAACGCCACGCCACAACGTCACATCGCCCCGCACCACACCCAAAGCCTCATGCCGTGATGACTACTGCTTGTGCCACACTAATCACCCCGGCCAGAACCCGAACACCAATGAAGATGCCCTCGCTCTTCGCCGCGCACCTGCCGCTCGAGGTTCTGCAGGACATCATCCGCCGGCTCGACCCCATCACGTTGATTTCGCTGGCCCAGACTTGCAGATCATGGCGCACCCTCATCAACCCGATCCGCCACGACTTCATCCAGCGGCTGCTAGCCCTCGAGCTGCTTCCCGCGCACGGCATCGTGCCGCTCCTCGATGAGCACGACATGACGCTGACCCCGCCGTGGGGAAGCGACGAGTGGAAGACCAACAAGTACGCATGCTGCGGCTGCATGAAGCTGCGGACGCATATGAGTTTTGGCAACCACGCCATACTCGGCCGGCCCTACCGCAAACCGCCGTTCGGAAATGTCGAGGCAGACAAGGCCACCGTCACCGAGTGGGAACCCCTCACGCCGAGCGCTAGATGGCGCCGCATCCAAGAAAGGGCGGCCGACGAGCGAGAGGTGCGCCGGGAATGCCGTCGAGTTGCCGACGCCCGCCGCCACGACGCCTTGCAACATGCGCCCGCCCACCCGTTCGCGCGCGTGTCCTTGCGCCACGCGGAGACGGATCGGGAGACTGAAAGATATCTGGTAGGCTCGTCACGACAAAAGCGCAGGTGTATTGACTGTCAGCGACCACACGGCAACTCCCCCATGCTCACCACGGGACCTGCCGGCAAGGAGGTCCCCATGGTAAAAAGCCGACAGCTCAAGTTCCAGAGCATCTGGGAGCGGCACTTCCCTGGCCTCATCGAACTCCTGCCACCCGAAAAGCTTCCCAGGTATTGGCGGACCAACAGAGGGTCCTCTGACGGCATTTTCCTCACGTTGTACGTCGTCTGCTGTCCGTCATGCGGCACCTGGCAGGAGTACAGCGCCTTCCGACGGTGGGAGCTCCTCCGCTGGGGTTTTCGCTTTCCTCAGCCGTCCGTGGCTCCCCTCCTCTGCAACCGCTGTCACCTGCAAACTCACCAGGATCCCGCCCTGCTTGCTGATGAGCTGTCCGCCGGCGCGCTGCAGATGCTCCGCGACCATCGCAGGGACATTCTGGGGCATCTTGGCTTCGGCTGGAGATTGGTCTCCCGAGATTTTGACTCCGCTCAGCGCTCGAGCCCCCTCTTCGCAGAATATGCAGCTGTGGGACGCGAGGTCTTGGACGGGTTTACATGGATTAGCCCCGATAGAGGCATCGTCGTCGAAGAGGCTGACCTGCCAGATCTCCGCCGCCGTTTCAGCCGGTACAAGCAGTTCATCTATCACGAAATCGATACCGAAACAAGAGCTGTGGTTTTACAGAGCTGGCTGAAGCTTTGGGTCGAGGACTACGGCCTGCGCGAGGACATGTATCACTGGATAAGCAAGCAAATTGAGCGCCTGGAGAGCGATCCGGCCTTGGTATTGAGGTATGTGTTGGAGCGCGATCCGTACCGGGTCTAAGTGAGCGAGTCCTGCCAACGTTAGAAAGTATTCAACCAACACAAGCAGTGAGCTTCAGTCTCAAAGCTGGAACAAATGCCTCCACTCCAGATCAATGTTGCAAGTACCTAGGTAGTTTACGCTCGATGAGGCCCGCAAATGCGTCCATTGAGAGGTGACGTCTAAACGACATCATCAACAAACGGCGCATCAATATGCCTTGTTCCCACCCGGCTTCTCGGACCACCATCTTGATCGGTTTTGACGCCGGCTTGAGCATCCCATAATGGCCGTCACCACGACGCAAAACCCCCCCGAGCTGGGCATCCCCCCGTCTCCGAACACTGTCAACGTCTCTATCATCGACACAACAGCCTCCATTCAGGGATGTTCGGCGCGGTTGTTTCTTTCCTCGCCCGTCAAAGGCTACGACTGGATGGCTTGCCCCGTCTTCTCCTTTCTCATCCAACACCCCGGCCTTGGCCGCTCCATTCTCTTCGACCTCGGCATCCGCAAGGACTGGGAAAATCTCAGTCCGCCTCTGCTGTCTCAGATCAAGGCCTTGGGATGGAGGCTGCACGTGGAAAAGGATGTCAGCGAAATCCTCCACGAGGCGGGAATCGACACCAAGAGCATCGAGGCCGTAGTCTGGAGCCATCATCATTTTGACCACGTCGGCAACCCTACGACGTTCCCGCACAACACCTCGCTCATTGTTGGCCCTGGATTCAAAACCATGCTGCCAGGGCACCCCACCAACCCGGACTCGCACATCCTGGAGAGCGACCTGGCCGGGCGGGAGCTGATCGAACTCGACTTCGGCTCGAGCAACACCTATAAACCTCTCACTATAGGCCGCTTCCGCGCCCTCGACTACTTCGGCGACGGCTCCTTCTACCTTCTCGACTCGCCTGGCCACACCCTCGGCCATATCAGTGCCCTCGCCCGCGTCACATCCAACCCGGCGTCGTTCATTCTGCTTCCGGGCGATGCTATCCACCACCCCGGCGAGATCCGGCCCAGCAAGTTCATGCCGTTGCCGCAAAACATCATCCCGGATCCGTTTGCACCGGATCCTCATCCACTACAATCCCATTACGGCTGTCCCGGCGCCGTATTCGAATCGCTTTTTGCCGACCGGGGCAGACCCTCCTGTGGACCCATCTACGAACCGGCTCGAGCTGACAAGATAGAAGAGACGTTTCACCACGATGTGGATGAGGCTATGCGGACCGTAGAGAAGCTCCAAGAGGCAGACGCCCATAACAATGTTTTTGTGGCGGCCGCGCACGACGAGACATTGCTGACCACGTCGTGTTCTTCCCGCACGGTCAGATGAATGCGTTTGCCGAGATGGGTTGGGTGGAGAGGGTGCGGTGGCGGTTTCTGAAGGACTTTGCGGCAGCTGTGGGAAAACGGGACCATGGAGTTGGCCGGAGGGATTGGGGCCCTGAAGGAAAACTGAGGCAAGTCATGAAAGATATGAGAACTGCGTAGGGGAGAGGGCGGCGAAGGGAAGAGCGTGTGCCCGAGAAAGAAGGAACGGAGTCAATCATCATTCGTTCGTGTTCAACGATGATTCTCAACCCGTCTTCGGGGGTTTCACATGCCATACATCTTCGAGCTATCACTCATCCGTTTTCTACCCAGTTCGGACATCGAGCGTACAAAGTAGATGCTCTTCTGTCGTTTCTTCAAAGTCACTCACAATCCAGCGCTCCAACGGACAGCTGCTGACTATCGGTCGCAGTCCAAGTGCAATGTCGCTCTTGTGAACCCCAAGTTTGGGAATAGGCAAAATTTCCAACCCGGTAGATTTAACCTCCAATATACGGAGAATGCGTGCCGCTTCCAACCCCGAGAGCTCGCATACAGCTGCTCTACGAAGCGGACAACAGCTCGCACAATCCAAGGCTCTTGGCGCTCCCTCTCGACGCAAGCTCATCTGGCGATGGTATTACCACTCCCTCGGCGTTGCACTGGTATGCTTCGGTTCGGATAGGAGCTCATCCGTGCTGTAGGCTGCGGATGGGGAAGCCCGTCTCCCGGGCGTAGGCCACTGGGGGCTTGGGGGGTGTGGCACACCGCAAAGCATGGGGCGTAGATGTTATTGCAACTTCATCCACGAGACCAGAGCGCCCACAGAGTCGCATTTTGTCTAACGACGGCACCGCAAAACATCCAACCGGCATACAACTGCATCGGATATCGACAACCCGGCGGCCGATTCACCCACATTCTCATTACGCTCTGATGCACCCAACCTCACCCGATCCCAACGGCTAGCCTGTGCCCCGGCAGCTCAGATGGCAAAGAGGAAGTGAGCTCACAGTTATAAGGAGAGGTTCTCCTTTGGCTCTAACCCTGAGCTTTTTGGATGACATCGACATTGGTCTTTGGCTGGACACCAAGTTCTCAGCATGGTCCTTCTCAAGTTCATTGTCTTTCTGGCCTCCAGCGCCTTCGCCGTCTCTGTGCCCCAACATGGAACCGATGTGTTCCGCACCGAGCCCCGCGCTAGCCGTCTCGACTGGAACGCGCCCCGCGGCCACGGGGACTTCTTGACTAAACGATCCAACGTTCATACCGAAGAGTATTTCAATATTTCGCCCGTTAAACGGTCCCCTGCCGCCAACTCTTCGCCCAATGTCGTGCCGTTGCTGCCCAAACGCGCTACGTCCGGGCAGTGGGAAAATCTTGCGGGAAGCGCCATGTGGCACCCGGCCCCCGTCTCGTGGGGCGGATCCCGTCTCGATGTTTATTACACGGACAAAGACAAAACATGCAAGCACAAAAGCCGTGACGGTGCAGGCTGGGGCGGGTGGGAGGACATGGGTGGTTACCTCGACTCGGCACCGGCGGTGTGCAGCCGCAAGAAGGACAACATGCACGTCTTCTGCAAGGGCACGGACGGTCAGGCCTGGCACCGCTCTTACGACACGGGCGGCGGAGGCTGGGGCCAGTGGCAGAGCATAGGCGGAAACGTGAAGCATTACCCGTCGACTTGTTCTTGGGGAAAAGACCACGTGAGTGTGTACGTGTCATCCAACGACGGCGAGTGCTGGCACCGCCGGTACGACGACGTCCAGGGCGGGTGGTACAGCTGGGAGAACATGGGCGGATATCTCGACGGCCCGCCCAAAGCGGTCTCCTGGGGCCAGGGCCACACAAGTGTCTTCTGCAGAGGCGAAGATGGTCAGACCTGGCACAGGAAGTACGACTCCGCATGGAGCAACTGGGAGAGCCTGGGTGGCTCGCTCGACGCAGAGCCAACGGCGTGTGCGTGGGACGGCCGGATGGATGTCTTTGTCAAAGGCACTGACGGCGCCTGTTGGCACAAGACGTACAAGCAGAAAACGGGATGGGGTGGTTGGGAGAATATGGGCGGAAGGTTGAAGAGCGGCAAGGCGCCGGATGTGGTTGTATACGGTGGCAAGATCGAAGTTTACATCACGGGGGATGACAATGCCGTGTACCGCAGGTTGTGCGAGAACGACAAGTGGACCGCTGACTGGGAGTACATGGGGGGCAACGTCGATACCAAGCCGAGCGCGGTGACATGGGGCAGCAATAAAGTGGACGTGTACGGGACAGGGTCGGATGGAAGTTGCAAGAGGTGCTACTGACGAGAAGGGGTTTGGATGTATCGTCGATACCAGTCGGTTCCTCATTTTCGTTCAATGCGGTGGTGTCTCGGCATTCAATCGCGCCGCTCGCGGCTTTGCCCTGTGTCGACAGCAACACCTGTCCCGCTTGTTCAAAGTCTATTCGTCTCAACAAAAAAAAATAACGAGCACCAGGCCAGAAAACGCAGCACGAGAGATTACCAGCCCCGAGCAACCACGTAGCAGTCGGACGAGAACATGAACCCCTCAGCTTGATAGAGTCTGGATCCACACGGAAACCCTTCTTCAACTTGTAGAATTACTGTTGTGCCAGGTTGTAGTACATATCCTTCATATCCCCAGAACGACGCTGGCGCTGGCCACGCTGTGTACAAGGCGTCAGATAACCGCAAATGCCCAACCCTGTATGTCCCTCAACACCAAACACCTAGCAGACGGGAAAGCCGCCTGCGAACCACGATGCAAAAATCGAGTAGTAAAACAGTAACCAGTGAATCCCAACCAGGGCGAGTCCGAGCCAAACCGCTAAGACGCTTTGTCGAGAATCTCGGCGCCTTCTAGCACCTTGTCACGGAATTCCTCCACGTGGCCGGGCTCCCTGTATGCGGTCTGAACGAGAAGCGGGGTGATGGCGGCCATGATGTTGTGGTTGAACTCGCTGTTGGTCATGGTCTTGTGGCCCCAGTAGTGGCGCACAAACTGCCCCCAGCATCCGCAGTTGCGGACCTCCGGGTACCCATTGGCCTCCTTGCAGGGCAGCATGCGGATGTACTGCGGGTGCGTGTCGATGCTGAAGCCGTCGAGGAAGTCATAGCGCACGTAGGAGCTGAAGGCCGACTGCTCGTGGAATGGCTTGTCCTTCCACTCGGCGCAACCTGGGTAGCGCGTCTCCGAGGGGCATTCGGCCCAGTCCTTGAAGAGGCGCTGCGTTTTGTCGCTGGCCTGGGCGATGATGAAGCCCGAGTTGATGTTGACGCGGTGGCGACTGTCAAAGTTGGGGTCGCCGTTCGGGTCCTCGGCCATGGCGACCAGGGTCTCGGGCCCGATCTTCCAGTAGTTGAGCAGCCACTCGAGCGGCACCTGGGGCGTCACAAACATGGCGTCGTAGTCGAGCATGACGACGATGTCGTACTGCTTGAGGAGCTCCCTGGTGAAAACCACCTTGGACCAGTGGGGCGCGCGATCCGCGTACTTGGGCGTCCTGATGAACTTGTACGAGTAGCCGTGGATCGTGGCGTATAGGTAGTGGCTGAGAAACCCGGCGGCCGGGTGTCCCAGGTTGTCCCACGTGGGTAGGTCGTCGGCAAAGATGCTGCCGTTGCCCGTAAACTCGCGGTTGTCGATGTCCATGATAAGAATCCGCTTGCCAAGCGGCTGGGTGTGGACCAGCTCCGCGGGCGCCGGCAGACGCTTCTCTTCGCCATCGAGGGTTGTGAACGAGGGGGCAGTGATGGGCACGACGAGCGGGGCCCACAGGGCGCGGATCACGTCGGGGAGGCTGTCGAGCGTGGGCGGGGTGGTGGAAGGAGCGCCGGCGTGATCATTGAAGACCAGCTTGGGTCTGGGTTGCCGCGCGGCCGGTTAGCAAGAGTCAAGTGGCGCCGGCTCGCAGCGACGAAGCAGTGCTCACAAGGTTGGCTTCGGGATCGCTCCATTGTGCAGTCCAGTGGCGAGGATCAAGGCCACAATCAGGACTGGCAGCAGAAATAGAGCCCGCCGCCAGGACTGCGGCAGACTCTGGAAAGCCGACATGCGGACTGCTCTTGCGAGCTGCAAAGCGGCCGTGGGGGGTGGGCGGTCGGTCGAGGGAGCTGGCGCGCCTCAGGAGGATGAAACCGGGCAGCGGTTCGGGAGGGAGGAGCGTTGTCGCCGGGCCCGATGTGTGCGATTGCCGAAAGAACGGAAAGAAAGGACAGCCGAAGAAGAAGGGAAATGGAGAGAAAGGAAAACCGAGGATGGAATCAAGGGCGAAAACGGTGTGGATTGGAGGAGGATGCTGGGAAATGAGAGAATCGGCACCGCGCCAGGGCGACGACGCCCAGTCGGGTCTTGGCGGTTGGAAAGGGAGCGGCGGCAAAACGGCCAGGCCAACCCTCTTCCGGGCAGCCAGTGGGGATCACGGGGCAGGCCAGGCAATGGCGAATGCCCGTGGTTGCTCCGCTCTCCGTCTTCGTATCCGGCGAGGGCAGGGATCATTCCATCAGCCCAAACCCCCCGATGGGTGCAGCCAGATCGCGCACATCAGATGGCTGCGCTCTGTTGTATTCTGTGCCATCCGACGCCAAGCCGTCCCCGTCGATCTGCCACAAGTCAAGACAGGGAGGCATGGTGCGCTGGCTCGAGACTGGTTCTGCGCGGAGGTTCCACGAGCCGAAAATCACGCCCGGCTTGGATGTGGATCTGCATCGAGTGCTGAACCCAGTTTGTACTGTTATTTCTCTACAAAATAACGTTATGTTGTTTTCCTCTTTCGCTGCACACGATGCTTGGCTGGAAACGGAACTTGGCTGCAGGCGGCGTTTTTGAGGAAATCGGGGCGTTTGGGCCCCTGTGGAGACGCAAAACCTGCACCGTTTGGCCATGGGGCAAATCCCGTCGCAGCAGCACAGGCCGCACTTCATGCATCGGGACAACTTCAGCCAAACAGCGAAACCGCCGGCTGTGCACACATGCAAATGGGACTATGCGCCCGCGAGGGCCAGGGTGGCCGGCAGCTGCAGCTTCACAACGTCAACTGCTTGCGACAAGCCGCTCGAAATTGCGGCACAGCAGAAATATAGGCCAGCTCTGTCTGCCCGGTAACCCCCAACGGTTCGTGTTGTGATTCCCTCCAGGAGCCGTGGAACACTTGGCCACCTCGAAAAGTCTTACAGGGGGCGGGCTCATCAGAAGCAGTGCAGCCTGTTAGCAGCGCCAAGCGCACGCTCGCCTGACACCTCCGACCTGCCCTCCTGATGGAGGTATGCATTCTCTTCCCGATCATGAGGGGGGACGGAAACCTCCCTCCGTATCGAGAAGCAATGTCCTGCTTCCTGAAAGCACGACTTTGAGCTGCCCGAGGAACGGAAACTTGCTCAGCATTGGTTGTCGATGCTGAAGAGAGTCGCGCTGCTGTCTCGTGACATGGATGGCGTCCGGAACACAGACTGCCGGCCTGCCGTGTTGCCGTCCGGCGCTGCAGCCTGCGCTCCGGGCAGGGCCCCATCGCAAGGTCTTGCTTCCGGCCGGTGGTCAACGGCGACGACTCCAAAAAACGGGCGGCCACCAGGAGGTCGGGAACCTGCCGAGAAAATGGAGGCAAATACTCCGGAGCTTCACGAAACCTTCCCGTGTGTGCAATCTGGGAATGCTGTGGTCGGCGCGGTCGGTGGGATGCAGGGATGGCCCAATCCGAGCAGAGGCCCAAGAAAAGTCGATCGCCAGATGCAGGCGAACCCCCACTCTGCTGCCTCCCCATGGTCCCCTGTTATCGGTTGATAACGTCAACAGGCCATCCACCGCTGGGACGGCTCGAGCCAGGCTCGAGCTTGGGCGGCCCTGGCTCCAATCGGCGGCTGCCAATTCACGTCAACAGGTTCGGGGGCGGGCGGGGTGGTGCCCCACTCGACCGAGTCCCCCCCACCAGACAACTGGACCGAACCTCGCACCGTCCCCTCCTCGACGGGTACCGACACCGAAAGCTTAAACCCATCTGCCGCGAACATCGTCGAGTGCGTCGATCCCCTCGAGCCACCTCCCGACCCGATGCCAGAACATGCCGAGGCCAGCGAATTCCCCTGCGACTCTGGACATCTCATCGACCTCGACGGCGTCGCCGCTGCACCGCCTGCCCGTCAATCCCCGCAGGAAAAAGGTCTCACCGGACGAGCGCAAGCGAGTGGCCACCGCGTGAGTTCATCAGCATTCATGTCCCGTTCTCCTCTCCTCGCCTTGTTCCCTTTTCTTCGTTCCTCTCTTCTTCTTTTCCTTTCCGCGCCCTCCCCTGCCTTCAGCCCACCACCCGCCGCACGCGACTGCTCCTAACCTTGACGCGTCTCGCTCGCTCTGCTACGATAGCTGCAATAGCTGCAATGTGCGCCGCATCAAGTGCAGTGGCGACCGCCCGTGCCGCCAGTGCACCAGCGCCCAGCGCGACTGTTTGTACCCGGAGCCCGTCGAGAGGGTAACGATTCCCCGGACCGAGCTGGAGTCGCTGCAGCGCCGCTGCGCATCGCTGGAGCGCCAGCTGGCCGCCACCGAACGGGGCGACCAACGACCGGGAGCGCGCCAGCACCTCGGCTCCCCTTCTGCATCCTCCCGCGCTGACCCCCCATACGCGAATGGCGACTCGCAGCATGCCGCCCTCCGGCCCGCCTGCATCGACGGTAGGATGCTTGCTGACGGCGCCGGCATCTCACGTTATCTTGGCGAGACCTCCGGGGCGACTTTCCTCGACGCCCTCAAGGACCTGATCATGCTTGTCACCCCTCTGGCCCGCGTGCTCGACGGCGGCTCCGGCGAGGATTCGGCCGGTGCCGCATTTCTCGGATCCCTGGGTCAATACCAAACGCACGACTCTCGCCCAATGCTGCTGCCGCCGACCGTCGACCCCCTGGTGCTGCCCCCCGAGGCCGATATTGCCGCCGCTCTGGCACAAGCCCGCTACTTCATCTTGGACGGGGGTGGTATCTTTGCCAGCGGTGGTATCTGGTTTTGGCCGTTCGAGGACGTGCAGAACATCGTTTCTCTCGCCTCTCTCCCAGGAGTGCAGGTCCCTGGCGGCTTGACCCGGCCGGGGCCGCACCACCGCGCCCTAGCGCTGTATCACATGGCCTTCGCCGTCGCCCACTTGCTGCACCTGAGAGATCCCGGCTCCGCCGTCGACGGCCAGCTGGGCGAGGATCACTTCGCGAGGGCGCGCTCGCTGATGGGCAATCTGCTGGACCGTACCACGTACACCGTCGGCGATATTGCCGCGCTGGCGCTTATGGCGTTTTACTTGGTCGAGAACAATCGCCGGGACGCAGGCTACATGGCCATCAGCACCGCTATGACTATCAGCGTCATGCACGGCCTCCACAAGGGCGGCTCGGGCAATGAAGTTGGCGTCAGAACCTTCTGGACGGTATATGTCCTGGACAGGTGAGTGTCGCCCCTTCGGGATCTGCGGCTGGAGGACTGACGTGTCCCTTAAGGTGGCTGAGCTGCGTCATGGGCCGGCCACCCGCGACTCCAGATGATGCCATCACGCTCCCGCTTCCTCGAGAATGCCCGTACGTCCCTCGCCCCGCCCCCTTCCCGGCCTCCTATCGGGTGAGCTAACAACATCCAGCGGGCTGCCCCCCGCGATCGGACTACGCGCGCATGTGGAGCTGTGCAGGATCTCAGACTATCTCGTCTACAGCAACTACCGTGAAGCCGGGCTGCCAGATCTGCTGACAAGGGCCACGGTCCGTGTCGCCAAGGCGTTGGAAATGCTCGAAAAGTGGCGTGTCGGCTTGCCGCTTGCTCTTCAACTACCGGCGGACCCCTTGACGCTTATTCCAGTCGACCTTTTCACACAGGCCAGCTCGTTTGGTCAGGGTCCGGCCGGGGTGTTGAGCGGCGCTGCCAACTTTGGGCAGGATCGGGCTTGTTGGGCGCTACACATGAGTTACAACCAGGTACGCCCACCGGACGCCGTCACCCCCGGAGAGAGCCCTGCTAACTCTAGGACTAGCTCTTGATACTGGCGGTTCGACCGGCGATGCTGATGGCTGTCCGGAAAGCCGTCGCCAGCATTGTCTGCGCGGAACAGCCCTTCGACATGGAAAATCAGCCACACATTGAGCCGATCCGGGCGTGCAGCGATGCCGCCCGGCGTAACCTCCGCCTCGGCCGGTTGATGCGTTTGCATAGTCCGCGCCAGAAGCTGCTGCTGCCCGACCTGCACCACATCTTCAATGCGGCCATCGTCCTGATGATGCACCAGGTCGTCTTTGTGAATCTGAGAACACAGGATCTAGATGACGTCGGTTGGGCCCTTGAGGTGTTTGAGAGCGAGGCTGAGACAGGGAGCGAGTACGGGAGGGACTGTTTGGGCGTCTTGCACGACTTCAAATACCTTGCCCATCAGCTGCGGAACCCCATCCACAACCCGGACACCAAGCAGGTCCTTTTGTCCGACGAGGGTGTCCTCCGTGAGCTGCTACCGGACGAAGCAGTCGCGGCGATGATGGACGACAGAGGCAATGAGGGAAAGCGCCTCGGGGGGTCTTCAAGTGACGCTCTCTACCAAAAGGCGGCCGCCATGTACCAGACTCTCTCTTGCTGGTGGAATGCGGACAGCATGTAGAAGACGATTACGTTTTTTTGCCCAGATACCTGGTTTAGGTTTGTTTTGCGTTAATGTCGGGTTCGGTCGGTCACATACCTATGGATACTAAGATACCTACAATCCTTCCCTTCTTGAGTCGTCTGCACGGGGTTTCGGTCGTTGGCGCGATGGTTACAGACTCCCAAAAAGCCGCTTCTCCTCGGCTTCGAGCTTCTCGGAGTGCTGTCCGATTTGCTCCACGGTCCATTCTCCAAACTCGGTGATGTACACATCAACCAGACGGGCCGGTACCCACTCGAAAAACACGTTCCGGGTCTCAACGTGGACCGCGGATGATGGTGCACCCCGCAGCAACGTCGTCGTCGCGTCACGGACGCTTTTGTTGTTATACTCAGCCTCCCAAGCCCGAGTAATCTGGGATGGATCGTTGTCCTCGACGACGTGATCCCCCGGGTCTCCTGGAAGCGCGATCTTTTCGGACTCGCCCAGCACAACGATTTTGGCAGCCGGGGATACGTGAGCTGCGCTCAGCACAGCGGGAAGCGAACCAGTCTTGTTGCTGACAGCGCCCGAGGCGGCAATTCGGTCAGCTCCGAGTACGACCAAGTCGATACCGGCAGATGCCAGAGCGGCAGAGGCGTCCGAGTACAGGGTTATCTTGTGGGCCGAAGGAGATGACCCGGTGCCGAGGTCTCCGGTGAGCCCCCCCGCTAGCGAGACACCCTCACAGAGCGGGCGGGACTCGAGGATTCGGAGGTCGAGCACGAAGCCCGATGATAAGGCGGCGTGTCGTAGACCCTGGCGTATGGTGGAGCTCTCAGAGAGTGTTAGGATGGAAATCGACTCGTGTGACGATATTTTGGATGGGAATGCCCTCTCCAAATACGCCCCGAACTCTCGCGAGACCGACTTGGCTGACTCTTGCCGCGCCACGATCTTGGCGTCCAGGTCACGAAGAACTACCTCTTGCCATGAGATCGGCGGGTGGGTCTTCAGAATTGGTTCCATCCCCGCGAGGGCGGCGAGCAGTGCACTCATGATAGCGGCTCCCATGCTCTCCCTGCCGTTCTTGCACAGATGCCACGCGGCAAACCGCACCTTCACCCACCATTCATCCGTCGACCCGTCGTTTGGAGCCTCCATGGCAGCAATCACCCCCCTAAATGTTTGCAGCGCGGCCCCCGCCAGCTGCCGGGCACCACTCTCATGGTCACGAGCCAGCGCACCGAGGCCCTCACCGAGTACCCTGCCAGCCCCAGTGCCGAGGTCTGTCTCGAACCACACGCGCCGCAGACTTTCAGCCAGGCGCGGAACGCCTTTTAGAATGCCCGCTGCGTCTCGTATGATGGCATCAGGGTCGTGCCAGCCCCAAGTTTCGTGCTCCCAATCGGTGTGGATCCGCTGCTCGTCCGCGGGCGTTTGGAGGCGGAAGAGGAATGGGAAGATGGTCCACTCGCGCCGGACGGACGGGTCGCCGAAGGTGTAGCTCTTGCCCTGACGGAGCAAAACCAACGACGTTGGCGTGAGGGTGGTCTCCTCGGAGATTTCGCGCCAGGCTGCCGCGAGGGGGGAGGGGTCGGAGGGGTCGATGGTGCCGGATATCGGGGCGAGGTGGTGTCTAAGAGGAAGTTAGGGCAGTACGACTCTAGCAGTGATGGTCTATGCCTACTTGTATGTCGAGACTTTGCTACTGCGTTGAAAGAGTGCGACTCGGGCCACTCCACCATCGAACTTCAGGATGAATGACGAGACAACCGAGCGCTTTTTCCACTCGCTGGTGCTTGCGGTGGATGACATTTTCTTCCACGCTCGAAGTACCCGCATCTACACAATCAGTGTGGTTCACGAGTCGGAGTGGAGCAGCGGCCTAGCGCTGGTTGATGTAGCTCGAAAGTCGCCTGATGCTGAAGATGGACCACATCATGAGCACGTCCGACGCCTGCCGCGTGAGGGGCAGCTTGTCGGCTGTCAGCAGCTGACGACTGGCACCAAGGGTTTTTTGCAGCCCGTCTTTTTCAGTCATTTTTACTCCGAACTGTCCCATTCGTTTGTCCGGCTGGAACGGAGAAATCCTGTGACTATGTGTTGCTCTGACTCTCCGCCACCATCTTACCCGCGATCCTGGCTTGGGGTGGTGGGAGGGAGTCGTTCATTGAGACCACCTCAGCCAAGCAGATACCGTACCTAACGTCGAATCCAAAACGGGGCTGCTGGTAAGTTACGACTTCCGATGGGCGCAGGGGCAGGGCACAAGAGCTGCATCTCCGATGCGGACTTCCGCAGGCCCTAAGCCTGGAATGACACCAAGAAGGACGGAAGGTCCGGATGGTACCGTGCTCGCCAGCTTCACCTTTCCGGTGCTTAGCCCTACGTAGCATCGCATTTCACCCGACAAGAATTGAGGCATTACAAACGACAACATGAGATTCGGGATCGTTGCTCCCCTGGCCACTGGCTGCGTTGCCACTGCAAGCATCACTCCGGCCCTCAACATCACAGCCCTGTCTTCGCGCCGCGGGTACTCGGTGCTCCAGTGTTGGCAGTTGTCGTCAGTACCACTTGATTTCATGGCGGCGACCAACTACGCCATCGGCAACACGACTGGGGCCATTTGGTCCCGGATCGAACCGCGGACAATGGTTGGCGAGGCTTGGGCGCCGCAGGTCCAGTAAGATTCCCCTTACAGCTGAAGCGAACAAAGACTTAAATCGGGTGGCCCCTCACCCGCGGCAGGCTCTCGATTGTCTTGAACGGGCTTGTGCGGATCACGGCGCCCGCGCCTGCTGGAGATACAGCCAGCCCTCCGGTTTGCCCTCGGGAAGACTTCAAGGGACGGGCTCGACCAGAAACGAAACTCGCATACGGTGTGCCTGGCACCGTCCAGTCGTCGGTCATTATCGCAGCGGATCTCAGGTCAGCCAGTACGGTTGCCGGCCATTTTACCGAATTTCCGAGTAACGAACCGACGATTCTCGTGCAGATTCCATTTGTTGGAAACGAGGCGCCAAAACACACGGTGCTGTACGATGGGCCTTGTGTTTAGGACCTCGCCACGGAGCACTGGGGGCGGGGAGCCGAGCCTTAGATCACGATCGGTGAGGAAAATTCGCTTCAGGCGAAGAATCGCAGTAACGTGAATTGATACCTCACTTTCCTCTATGCCTTGCCTTTGCTGTTGCTGGTCTCCTTTTACAGTGATTTCCGCCCCCCATACCTTAAGTTCAATGTTTCGAGGTGATAGGGGATCACGGCGTCTTGCGGTTCCTGAATTGTTGAACACGGTGGAGAATGAGATCCACGTTAGTTCGTTGTGTGTTCGGGTTTGAACTCGCCGAGTCGCCGGGCGACTCGGGATGTCTCGAGGTGGTGTCGGACGGGAAGATCCAGACCTCGGAGAGTAGGTGTGAAGATATCCCTCCGCCATTTTGCTGACCGTGGTCTTCAACACTACAGGTCATGGGGAATCAAGAGGCGCTGTGAGATGGACCGAAACACAACCTGGCTGCATGATCGATGTCAGACCAAATGTTTTCAAGTTTCAACATAAAATTGATAATGTCACCGACACACGACAACTTGCTCTCGCAGTATGAACGGGCACGAAGTGCTGCAACTGACAGTTCACCTGCGAATTGTCTATCTATGGCCACCTGCTGCTACCGATTTCCGCTTCGGCAACGGATTCTTCTTGGCGTCGTAAATCATCACACCACTCCCCGAACCTTCGAATCGGAGACCGGGACAGTTACTAAGTACACCCTGCCTGTCGATCATGGACTACCCCTGCAAGCCCTGTTCCAGGTAGGGCCGTTGGGACGAGAAATTACAAAGGCTCGAATCTGCCTGCTGTTGGCGCTAGGACGGCACGGGTAATATGTGAGGGCCGAGTGTTTCCAACCGTCGTTTGTGGCTCATTACTGGGCACGCAAATGGTTGTGCCAACAGCTGACAAGGCAGAACAAAGGAAATGACGCTCCTGCAGGGCACCCAGTGCTGGGCTGCCTCCCAGAAGGGTGTTTATTAGAGACCGAGGCGTCACTCTTTGTATGCTCATTTGGGAACGAGGTGCAGCCCTCGGAAACACTGTTCTGCAGTTACATCCATTCGAGCCCGCTTGAAGGTTAAGGACGCAAAATTCCAATCAGCTTTTGGCTAGACGGCTCCTCGCTGGCAATTCGTCTTGACTAAGGCAAGACGGACAACATGGAACAACAAGAACCGCAATCTCGCGTGGCCTCGGCGTTTGATGACATCGAGGCGGCACCATCAATTTACTCGCCCAAACCTCCAGCAGAAGGGCCTGAAGACGTCAAACTGGCAGCCGATCAGCCTCCTGGCCCCGTGAGGGGCCTTCCCGAGACTCTAAACACGACACAACAGCAGTTGCCCATGACTCCGCGGCCCCCTGCCGCAACAGTGACGCCCCTGAATCAACTAGGCTACCGGCCTCAGTGGATAGACTGTCCATTTTGCAAGCGACGGACCCTGACACGGCTCGATAGGGAGGGAGCTCCAATGCAAATGTGAGCGCTTGCTTGCTTTTATTCTGGCACGCGTGATTGTCACTGACCCTGTTCTTCGCAGTGTCGCCGGGGTGCTCTGTTGTTTGCTCTGCGTCTGTCTGGCTTGCGTCCCTTGCCTCGCTCATTGGTTCGAGGAGACAACATACATCTGCTCGCAGTGTCACAAAAAGGTTGCCAAGCGGCCTGAAAGCGGCCCGATCATTGTCTACGGACCGGAGGTCGTGGTACCATCCAAGTACGCGGGCGCATAGGCTTGGCGCTATGTTGCTGTGTTTTGGTTTGGATGGGTTGTGCCTGAAGTCGAGCCTTTGGTTTTAGCACTGGATGATTAAAGCAAGTTGAATAGGCGAATCGGGGAATACCGGTCCATAAGTGATTGCCTAGGTAGTCTGCGTGCCCGTGTATTTACCATCATGCTTGCGATCACTCCCATCTACAGCGCTGCGATCCCGCGCTCCATCCTCCTTGCTCTCGCCACCCACCGAATAGATGACCTCAAACCTCTCACACAAAACGATGCTCTCCTCCCCAAATTCGTGGCCCCGGTTTTGGCCCCGATAAAACTCAATATGCCCAGACCGGTACGCCTCATAGTCCCCTTCGGCTTCGGCTAGCGCGAACTCTTCTTCGACGTCACGGAACCGGCATTGAACAAACGATGTCGTCCGCATCAGCGCCTGCGGCGCCCCCTTGCCATCGAGAATCACCGACAGATCGCCCACACCCCAGTATAGCGGGTCAGGCACCGGCCAAGACGTCGTGGCCGTCTTTTTCCCCTGAATCGCTAGGAGGAGGCGTTCGTCGGCAAGAGCCGGGGAGGTGCCACCAAAGTTGAAGACATCTTTAGGTGCGGGGAGGACACGGCCGAGGTTGGCTGAGGCTTCGGTGACGAAGGCGACGATATCGGGCCGGGCCGGGTCGATGGCGGACATTCTGAGTGGCGAATTGGGAGGTTCTAGTGTTGCTATGAAGAACGAAAAGCTGCGGGTGTATGAGGGGATGCTGATGAATGGAGAGAAAACTTGGGACGATGTTTGCTGAGCATGGCCGTATTTTATCCTGTCTCCCAAGCGATTGGCTCACTGCTAGCCCGGCGAGACGGATGCGGGAGGCCGAGAGCCACGGTGGTGTCTCACCGGACCCGCACCATGTGCTGCACAGAGTCAAGAGAACTCGAGAGTTGCCGCCGCTTGAGCAAACCCTCTTGGCGCGCCGTTTCAGAGAGTGCTTGTTCATCAAGAAACCTACGACGCAGAAATGGAAAAGGACTGGGCAGTTTTTGATGACCGGGTGATGTATGCTCCAAGAGTCATTTCCACTTTTTTATGCTATTTCAGTTTTGTCAGCTTTTGATCTTTCTTTCCCCATGGCTCCCTTTTTGTTTTCTCTCGCTCTCCCTCTTTTCGTTACCCCTGACACATACGTACACAGATATACCTATCTATAAAAATCAGATTCTGGACCAAGTTGTACTCCGTAGCTCCTGTTACCTTAGCAAAAAGTACGGACGGCCCTAGATTCTCAGGACTTGTGCCTCTGCATGCAAGCAGAAACCATCAAAGGGGAAGCCCCATATCTGCACCAAATCGACGGGATCACAGAGAGCCATGGTTCCCAACCATGTCCCAAGGCATGTCTACCCAGTTATGTGTTGCGTTTCAAACACTTTGCCAATTACGAAGGACACTGCCATCGCGTCCTCTCTCCATTCCTCAAGCCCGCTGCCTGCTTCTCCTCGAATCGAAGGGCCCGCAGCTGCAAGCCGACCCGGCAGAACTCCACTGCGCACACTCTTTGGCTTGGACAAGTGCCGTCGCGCGGGAACAGGCTCTCTTCCTCAAGGAACGTAGAATCGGGAGGCAGACCCATGCGGCAACGCTCGGCGTCCATTGTCTAGCTCGGCAACGCTGGATTAGGCAGCTGTTGAACATGAGTCCGGGCTGTTGCACGAGCCCGACCCGTTGTTCCAAGTCGCATGCCACAGCGTTGAGGCACGCCCTGGATTCGGATGGCGATGCCGGTCTCCAGTGTCCTGTGGGCGTCTCTCGGGGATGTGATCCTTGTTGCCTACCTACCTCATTGAACTCGCGGTTTCATCCAGGCAACCACGCAAGCTTTTGTTTTCCGGGCGGTGCGGGCGGGTTGCTTGGCAGCCGGACGCTGCACCTTTTAGCAGGAGACACAGTGGGCCAGATGTGGACCGTGCCCGCTGTGGCTGCCCATCACCAACGAGATTCGGCGGCCAAAGGGCCGAACCAACCTCTTTACCATTCGACAACAACCGTGGAACTTGGCCGTTCCGGGTGACTCACCACTCCGATCTGCCGCGTTCCCATCCGCATTATGCGACCCACCGCGCCTTTTCATCGCACCGTCGGCATTCACTGCGACTCTTGACGCCTTAGATCGTCCATACCCGGCACGAGACGCCCTGCCAGGTTCAAGATCGAGATCGCAGGCGTCTTGATGACGGGGTGAGGCCACGCAACGACCCAAGACCAAGGCGGTGACGACAACTCTGGTCAGTGTCTGCGTTGCCTGACGGGGTGCATTGATCGCCGTGGCGGCTACCCGTCATTGGACGGTGCTTCCTGGCGTTGGCGGCTCCCCACCGATGTCCAGCGAACCAAATGAAGCTGTAGCACCTGCTGAATCTGGAGCACGGCCGCTGGGTCCGTCCCGGCTCGGCTGCTCAGCGCGGCGGGGAGCCGCCCAGCCGCCCTGGTCGAGCCCACTCCGCACCACCCCTGGAGACACCTGGAAAGGGGAGAGCCGGCCGCCGCGCCGCGATCTTGGAGACGGGCTGCCTCCGTGGCCGATGCTGCGCTGCGGTAAATTTCGCGGAGACTGCAGGCAATAAAAATTACTACTTTCCGGGTTTGCAGCGATGTCGGCATCTCTTGTCGTTGTTCCTCTGCAAGGCGCAGATCTGGCATGGCCCATCCCTCCCCCCTTGCAGAAGGACGGCAGCGCTGCAGAAACAGCGGCGCCGAGTGCCGCTGTCAGACTCGGCCCAGAAGCATGTGTGCACTGTAATTATGCACCCCCTGACAGCCCCCCTGCCCTGCCAGCTGCTCTTCCTGGGCAGCCCTGCAACGTGACCGGCGGCGTGGCCCTTTGACGGCCAACCCTCGCAGCTGTCCACCAACACGCGTTCCGATGAAGCAGCTTCCTGAACCGTCCACGATGGCGGCGAGTGAGTCGTCGCTTTGCGGGTGTCCACAAGCGCAGAGGAACCTGGCGCCGAAATCGGAAGTTGCCGACAGAGTCTGCCCTGCTTAAACGACCCAAAATTGGCCCGATTGGTCGTAAGCGCCCACGCCCTTTGGAGAAAACCCCCGCCATCGTGTGAATGAATCACAGCGTCCGGCGGGCAGCCCTGATGCGGCTCTCGCGGCGCACCCGGCAGCACGACTCGGCCGTGCCATCGCTCTTATACCCTGAACACAGCATCGGGAGCCGGCCGTCGTGGCAGTGCCTGCACGGCATTTCCAGCCTGAGAGCGGTGCAGCACACCCGGCGACCCGACCCCCCGAGCCGATTTCTTCCCGCGGTCCCCGATGGCATCGCCGGAGCCAGCGAGCGGGCCATGCCTCCCTTCGCCGGAGCCTCCGAGTCGGCTCATTCGGTCCCTGGAACGCCTCCCGACCGAGTTGCTGCAGCCCATCGCCGAAGGCCTGGTCCCGGCTCGCCCCCTGACAACCCGTTTTGCTCTCCGTGCCTCGGGCACCTGGGAGTTTCGAGATGCCGGCCACCAGTGGGCCGACTGGCTCGCCTGCCACAACAACCTGCTCGCCTTCGCCCAGACATCGCGGCGTATGGCCGCCATCGCCAAGCCCCTCCTCTACCACACCCTCGTCATCCCCACACCCCGCGCGCTGGTCACGCTCTTCCGCCGCATGGACAACCACGTGACGGTACGTCCTTGGATCCGCAGCATCAGCTGCCTCGTCAACATCGCCGGCGCAGTCACTATCGACGAGGTGCATCATGAGTGGCGGAGACAGACTGGAGGTAGGAGCGTCCCTGACGAATTGGGCCAAGCGGTCTGTTAACGAGTGTCAGTGAACTGGGACACCCTGCACGGCCGGCCCTACGACGACGCCATCGCACTGGAGCTCCTCAAGACCATCCTTCTGAATGCACCCAACCTACAGGACTTCTTGCTGGCTTCGCCAGACCACGAGCTCGGTCACGGCGCCGGTGAGGGCGCCGACCTGCTGCTGCCGGATTTCCGTGACACCATCATCCGCTACCGCACCGAAAACTACGCTCCCGACTCGAAACGCATCGTTGATCTTCTCCCCCTTGGCCTCGTGCGGAACCTCACGTCCCTGCGCATCTACTGCCACAGGGAGGACAGCGATCGCCAGCTGACGCTGTCTCGCATGCTCGCCGACTACGCGGTCGAGGCCCTGCCGCTGTTGCCACACGTGAAGACGTTGGAGCTCTGCTGCGCGTCGGCCGACAGTGTCTTCGGCCCGCCCATCGTGCTTCCGCCGCTCCCGCACATTGAGCACCTTCGCTTCTACGGCACCCACATTCATGAGCCGAGGCTAGTAGCGCTGTGTTTGGCCTGCACCAACCTCAAGACGTTGGCTGTGCACTTCGAGGCAAGCTCGACAGACGAAGACCGGGATCTGCTCCCGGAGGGCAAGACGTTAAATGATGCGCTGGCCGGGCTGGCCGGATCATTGCGGACGCTTGAGCTGGTCTCACTTTCGGAAGGGCATTACCTGACCCGCGGGCAAGAGCGGCCGAGGAAACCGGAAAACCATCGGCTTCGGTGCATCCCGGAGCTCACGCGGCTTGAGGCGCTGACGTTGGACTACCGGGGCGTCTTTGGTACGCTGGGAATTCTCGAGGAAGACGACGGAGAGCGGCTCTGCCAGCTCCTTCCCCCATCACTCGGCGACTTCACGTTGGTTTGCGAATGGGGCACCGCCGGGGACTGGAAGCAGAGCTACCTGGCCAATCTGGACATGGTGCTACACGGTGTCGAATGTCTTTGCGCAAGCAAGGCCCATCAGCTGTCGAGCATCTCGCTCGCAATACACTCATGGCCGGCAGAAAGCCGGTTCCACAAGCGCTTTAATCGGGAAGTGGAACAAGCAAGACAGCGCTGCGCCAAGGCCGGTATCATGTTCCGGACCTTTGATCTGCTGCCCTCATATCAGGACGAAGATGAGATCACGACTGCCGAAGATGACGATGGTTTCGAGGAAGAGATGGGGGAAGACGAGTCCGAGGATGAAGAATTCGAGCTGGCCCCCGTCATCGAAGATGAACTAGAGCTAGAAGAGGAAGACGAGGCGTCCGAGTACTACTTTTCGGGCGACGAGGAGTCGGATCCGGAGAGGGAGGCACGGCGACCGCCGACATTCAGCGCCTTCCTGCAACGCCTCGGAGAAGATCACGGGCATAGCCTGGATGAACTCTTCTACGCCTACCACGAAGACCGATGGGACGAGTATCTCTTTTGATGCTAGAGGAAGGTTGGCTCCTCGGGAGACACTGGTCCAGGGATGTGGCTCTCCTGGTCTGGTTCCGATTCCGAGCAGCCCAGACCGCGTCCCTTCGCGCGGACACTCCCTCACGACTGCTTGTCTCAGCATTGGGATAGTTTACACCATGGTTAGGCCATCAACAAGATCCGCCCGATGCAATATGGGGGGCTTCTCGCCTCCAGGTTTGGGACGAGTTTTTCCACGAATGGCGAGGATCGTAAGTGAGTGGCCTGTGGGCCCTGTCGCTCGGAAAACCCGGCAGGACCTGAGAAAACTCTGTGCTTGGGGTGAAATTGGATTCACCAACACTCCAACTTTCACATGGGTTGCAACTGCCGAGTGAAATTGTTGCATTACCATCTCGACCTAGAGGCCGTCAACCAGAAAGTTAAATGGCGGGGTGGTCTACCAATGTTGCTGGGCAGCGTTATGGCTGGAACCGCTGGCACAAGGTTCAGCTCTTATACCCCAGCCGATACTGGCTACGACATAATTCTACGCGGTTAAATTCACCTCGACGCTCACCCAACAGGACACTCGGTTAAACCCGACCAAACCAACGTGGCCTCATCTAGAACGCGCCTTCCACTGATTGCCGATCGTGTCGACGCAGGACCCAGCTCTTCGTGGGACCTTGGTCGCTTTTTCCGGCGATTCCCGAGCCTCTCCTGATGACGACAGCCAGCCCTGAATGGCAGTGCCACGCCTGCCTCATCCATACCACTCTATCATGGCTGGCCGGATCAGTGTCCCCGTTGCCCAACTCGGCCGCTTTTCATTTAGAAAATGTAGTTGCCGCGTACTCTCCCCACACTTTACACTTTACATTTGCCGGATCGAGGACTCAGTGCCCGGAATTTAACCATGACAGACGACCAAGGCTTCTGGCCTCTGCACTCCACACTCAGCCGCTGCCCGCACCCTTTTTGCCCAGGCTTTCCACCCTACCTTTCGATTACCGAGACGGGTACAGACGAGGAGCCTGCTCGGGACATGCAGCCAAGACTTCTGGGCTTCCGGTATGTAAGGCGGGCGGCGTCCGTTGCGCGTCAAACAACTGACAGGTTCAGCCTCGTCCAACGTCCTCGGTAGTGACTCCAACACACTGCCGCTGCAATGCCAACAGACTCCTCGACTCGCCACATGGCCCTGGTGGTTGCCGCAGCCTCCATGGTTGCCGTGGCCCGCGGTGCCTACCCCTTGACGACGGATTCAAACTGCCAGTGCTACAAGACCAACGCAACGACCACCAACTACTTTTCGCACCACCAGTTCTTCGACTTCCAATCCCTTCAGCAGTATGTAAACGTTCCCCAGCCGATCAACGACTTCGACGCCAACGCCCTGGCGGGTCCGGCAAGCACATTCTTTGCAAACTCCAACTTCACCAGCTCGTGGGTCATAATGAACTGGAACAACACGGCGCTGTTGGGACTCAACGACAGCACTGTGAGCGACGCGACTGTCAAAATGGTGAACAGCCCCAACAACCTCTACATCGAGCGGGACGACCAGCAACAGCAGTTTACCCACCTAACCTTGCGGACCGTGCGGCACGCCGGATTCCAGTCCTCAGCCGAGTTCGAATCCGCCAGCCAGGGGTACCAATTTCTCTCGGTTCGCATGCGCGCGCGCACCATGGGCGCCGCAGGGGCCATAGCAGCCATGTTTACGTACCGGCCGCCGCCGCAGCCGCACGACACATCGCTCGTGCAGGAGGCCGACCTGGAAATCCGCACGCGTGACCCCCCAACGTATGTTCAGTACACAAATCAGCCATCGTGGAATAGCACGAGCGACATACCCGGCGCCACACGCAACGTGACGCTGCCCGGCGGGAGGAGGTGGAGCGATTGGGCCGACTACAGGATGGACTGGACACCTGGGAGCAGCACTTGGTTTGTCAACGGACAGCTGGCCAGTCGGATCACCCTCCAGGCCCCACGGGACCCAGCACAGGTCATGTTTAACACGTGGAGCGATGGTGGGAGCTGGTCCGGAGACATGCAGGTCGGGAGCCAGGCGTACATGCAGATCCGGTGGATCGAGATGGTTTACAACAGCACGGATCCTGGCACAGTGAAGAGCGGAGGTTGCAAGAATGTGTGCAGCATCGACGAGACGAGCAAGGTTGGCACGCCGGTGCTCATGACAGGAGGTGGGTGTACTCTGCGTGCCGTGACCCCTTGGTGGTGCCTCCTGCTGATGGTTTGTTTGTTTGGACTGTAGGGCAACAGGGCCAGCCTCAGGGATGTGCCTCGGCCAAGTATGGTCAGTGTGCCGGAAAGACGTGGAACGGCTGCTTGAGCTGTGCGTCGGGCTCGACCTGCCGGTATCAAAACGACTATTACTCTCAGTGTTTATGAGGTGGCGAGATTTGCGTCAGTACCCATCTACCTTGAACGCCTCCTATGTCACCATGGTTGCTAGTAATGCCGAGCGTGCGTGTTTGTCTGCTGGCGAGCCTATCAGCGCGTTGTGTGGAGTCGAACAATGAGAATGGATGACTTCCGAATTCGTGTAACAAAGAGTGGTACTCGGCTTCTGGATCGTTTAATCGTGAGGGCATCTTGAGCATGTTGACCGATCCCGGGCTATCCGCCTTACAGTCCGCCTTACAGAAGGTATCTAGCGTATAAAGACCCGCATCACATTCCCACTTTCTTTGCTCTGTTTCCACATGGCTGCCCACGACTCACGCATCTCCAACTCCTTGCTTTGCCCGTGCCGGTGCCAGGCCCGACTGAATTCGGCATCCATATATGCCGTGCCTACCAATGCCCACTGCCCCATCTCATCGATGGGGCGCAAAATGTAGCGGTGAGTAGAGCCCCTGAGAAGGCACAACATGTCTCCCGGCTGTGGAGCGACAGACGTGCTTCTGCAAAAGTCGATTTCGCCATTCTCACAGACGAAAAATACGTACTCGTTGAACTCATCCGCGATGTACCTTCCGTAGGGGTGTGCGAGGGCGGCATGAGACTGCAGCTCGTTCGCGTCCGCTTGCTCTGTCATCAGAAGGTCGTAGAGCTGCTCGCGAGGCAAGGGTGTGGTCCAGTGCGAGTCCATCAACGACGTGCAGAACGTGTCGTCAAAGTACTTGCAAAGCCGCCTCCGTGGACTGCGGGCAACGGGCATCTTCGAGGCTGCTTCGGGTAGCCCAGACGCTCGTTTAGCACAGCCCTTGAATCTCCGCAGCTTGCTTTCCCATTCTGGTGAGTCAGGGGTCTCTCCTATCGCTAGATTTGCGAGCAGGGCTTCGCACTTCACGAGATAACACCGACAGCTGTCCACTTCCGATGCGGCAATTGGGTGGGGTTTCGTCTTGGATTCGTCGCGGATGCGGCATCGGGGCCCAGTGGCGGCGACGACAGTGATTGGTAATGCTTCAATCTCCAGTAGCTTGTCACCGTCAAGGAGCCTGGCTGGGTTGGTGTCATCGAGATTGCGGTAGAAAACGCCCCGTCTCCCGACAAAGTTTGGCACCCAGGAAGGCCGGTCTGGTTGCGGCCCTGAGCTGAGACCCAGGATGTCAATGCATGTGCCTTCCCTAAGCATCCAGGCGGTGTATTCATGGAACACGGTGCTCACGGGTTTCGAGTAATCCGGAACCGGGTGCTCAGGAACCGTGTCGTTGCCAACCAGCATCCCCAGCAGCGAGTACACTCGGTCGCGCTGGTCGGTAACCCCGAACTCGGTGAATCGGGACAAGTACATGGCCAACTGCTCGGCAAATCCTACGTACTTCTTCTCCTCGGCAAGTTGGGTTAGCAAGTGCTTGTACTCCCACGCCTTGGCGATCGAGCACAGCCCGCTCCGCTGGTTGTAGCTGGCCGAAAGTGTCCCGTCCTCACGCGAGGCTTGGATGTAAAGGAGATGGCCGAATGCAGCGGATATGACAAACCACGGCACGCTTAGATGGCCAACTAGCAGCTTGACCTTCTCGTCGTCGTCTTGCCAGTGCCGCACCGCGACCTCCTGCACCACCCATGCGCGGGTGAACCATGCCCGCCCAAGCAGCCCAGCCATCAGGTCCTTCCCCTTGGCATGCCGTTTCTCAACTGTATCCATCCGATGTTGTTCTGCCGCCGTCTTTGGAGGTTGTGTGACCCAGTCAAAGCAGGCGAGCATGTACTGGAACGCCAAGTGCCAGTCGCTCTTGGGGTAGCCACCGTAGTCACCCAGCCAGACGTTGACTTGGGAGGCCGAAGCGAATATATCGCGCATACGAGCCACCTGCGCGCTGCGCTCTGCGAGGTCTTGCTGGTTGATGCAGAGGCTGTCGACCCAAAGGCGCGTGGGGCCGGTCCGGTTGCGGAGGTACTTCAGAGCGGAAAACAGGTTCATGGTGACGGGGTAAAGAGAGTCGTCCAGCGTAATCGGCCGAGTTTCGGCAGCATTACCCCAGGTATATGAGACGGCCTCATATGGGGTGCTTTGAGCGTCACCAAGGTTGATGTGGACGAGGGTGCAGATGATTGGGTCACTGAGGTTGCCGGGCAGCAGTGTCACGATGCGGACCTCATCCCGCGCCAGAGGACGGTGGCAAGTTTGGGCCTGCAAGGTCTCCATAATGTCGAAATGGTGATCGACCGCGGCGAGTTAGTCACGGCTTGGTGAGACTTGCGAGGATTGGGGGTGAAGTTTGGCAAGAGGCGGCGTACTTAAGGCAGCCGTCTGCGGCGGGGTTGATGTCTAGGCTGAGTGCAAGGCGCCCGAGGCGCTGCAGAAGGGGCTGTGGCCCGTGGGTCTGAGACCGATTTAGCGGGTAGGTCTAATGAGAGCAGCTGAGAGAGAATAAGGGGGCTCAGGCTGAGCCCGCCCCGTGTTTGGGGACTAACATCCTGGTCTTGATAACAGGGCCAAGGGTGGCGATTTCTCTCAACCACTTCCATGCCCATCATGCTACGGAAGTCTAGCCGGACTTGTTCGTGGAGGACAGAAATACCCGACGCACTATTTCCCTAGAGACTGCTCAGTGTGCCACACCAAGGATCGGCTGACAGAGTGTGGGTACTCGGTTCTACTTACCAGGTAGCTGGCTTGATTCGCTTTAAACTTCTTCACCTCGTAACTGCCGACTGCGTTCTCTGTTCACCTCCGTCCGTGGAAAAGGCTTTCTCGGCTTCTACCAGATTGAGGGAAGACAAGACCCCCTCGCGTTTTCCGCCCGTCCACTTTCAAAGCACCATTGCGAGGCGAGATGGCAACCTCTCCAGAGTGCGCTGATGGGTTTAGATTTTTCTGAGCCCTCCATGGAGGAAACACGAAGGTGTCTACGGCAGGCGCGGCTGATGTGGTGGTAGGTATTAAACCTAAAAAAGCTCTGTATCGACTACACGAGCATCTCTGCCACGGACCTTGTGATGTGCATCCCAGACCGGGAGGATGGTGTACTTTTGTGAAATGACGAAACAAGTGCAAAATCTAATCCAATGCCTATCGACCCGTCTCCTCGTACATGCGGCGTGGAGCGGCTGGTCTCTACTTCTTGGGAGCCACTGCCTCTCTCGCAGCCATGAGCTGGGGGCTCAGCTCGAAGAGCTTGAGCACATCAGCGGCATGGACCAGAAGGACGTTGTCTTGGCCCATCTTGGCCAGCTCCTCCCCACCCGCTAAGCAGAAGCCTGCTCGCGGCTTCTTGTGCTTCTTCAGGATCGAATTGAATTTGTCCACGGCAGCCAGCCACTCGGGCTCGCTGCCTTGACCAAAGTTTGCTGGTAGGCTCATGCTGACGCGGCAGTCGAGACTACCCAGCCACACCACGTCAATGTCCGGCACCTCGGTCAAGATGGCGTCGAGGTTGTTGATACCCTCGAGTGACTCGATCTGGACCATGATGGCCGCCTGGTCGTTGACGTTCTGCCAAACATCACGCTTTCCGTCGGCGCCCTGGTCCGTGAGACCGGGGAGGAGGCGGAATGGGGGCACAGAGCGTGTGCCGTTCTGCCGCGCGCCAAACTTAGCTGCCGAGACAACGTGCTTGGCCTGTTCGACCGTCTCAAGTTGGGGGATGACGACACTTGCGCCAGCATCAAGGGCAAAGCCGATGGCCGCGTGGTCGTGGCCGGGAACTCTACGTCAACGTCAGTCGCGGGAACTTCGAAGACACCTTTGCTGGGCACCGACCTGACAAAAGGGATAGTACGGCCGCCGCTCATGAACATAAACTCGTGGACCATCTGGGGCTGTTAGCGATGCCCTAAAAGCGACGGGCAATCAGCACGAACCGTGGTCATGGTCTCGACGCTGCATGAGGTATGCTCCCAGTCGATCCAAACCACGTCGTAGCCCATCGGGGCGACAAAACGCGTGATGGGGACTGAGCTGAGGCCGGCATAATATCCGATAAGGGGCGGAATCTTCTTCTCGTACGCATCCCGAATGGCACGGCGAGCGTGGTGTGGCTGGAAGAGAGACGGACCCATGTATGCCTGCATTCCCTGAGGCGCCTCATGGTCAGCGAGCGGGAGGTGGGAGCCCATGGTGTACGGCTGGTTGGACGTGTTTTGGGTGTTGTTGATGGCGATTAAGACAGGGTGGCCGGTAAGCTTGTTGGAGATGCTGGGAAGCTGCACAGCTCTCGGGTCCTGTGGACAACGGCGCAAGTGGTTTTTATGCTACCGAGGCAGTCGAAGCCAGGTGGGCCGTGGCGGCCTGTTGGCCTTCCTTACCGAGCCGCCCAGGAGCTGGGAATCGACCAAAATGCTCCTTCTTTCCGCGCCATGCGCAAGGATCCGGGATTGCCGGGAGCTGGAGAGACTGGTTCTGGTAGGGAACAGAGGACGCCACCGACGGGCGCCAACGGGACCGCCGCTTTCCGTCCGTGTTTGCCGGATGCTATCAAGTGCAGCATGTCGATGGCAGAGCCCAAGTCCTGTCCCGGCAGTCCCGCAGCACGAAGGAGTTGACTCCATTAACGCACTTTGCGGTCAGTTGGACAGAGCGGACAACTTGCACAAGTCGCAACAGCTGAGGAAGGAGTGGCTTGGTGAACTCGCCCATGATTGCCGGTTAACCGTGTTGACGAGGCGAAGCACTTTCTGAGCTTCAGGGTGGATGCTGATTCCCTGCCCACATTCGGTTGGCCACTCGGCAAATGTAACGGGCGCTGGTGATGAGTGAGACCGGTTGACCGGGTTTTAAGAAGGGCGATGATCCACAGAAAGCCCGTTCTTGCAGCCGCCAAGAGGGGGTACCTCAGCAGAAAGAAACGTTTATGATTTGGCCGAAGGCGAAGTGACCTTCTGCCCCCCCTTCGTGGCGTTGAGCGTTGCTTCAGGAGAACGGAATCGAGGATTGGGGCAAAGGTAGGCTGAATCGGGAAGCCTGTGACCTGGAACAGGAGTGCGAAGGCCGTCAGGGGTTGGTGCGAGCCTCCAAGGGATCCATGAGTAGCATGCCTTGTCAAACGTTGGGCATGGGGGATCACGCCACCAAGCATAGCCCCTCAACCCCGACAATGCAGTCCGAACGTCTTGGTCCCAGAATGAGTGGGCTGCTGAGCGCGTAAGATTATGCACATTCCAAGGACTTCAGTTAGGTTTCCGAATCCCCGTTGCGGTGCAGCACATACATCATGCCCTGCTAATTTCGACAGCAGACGAGCAATCATTCTCCAGAAGCTCCTGGCCGTGGCAGGTACCAAGCGGCCAAATAATGCCGTATGCATGTTTGTATCCCGTCCAACGCCAGACGCGCAGCATATCAAACCAGAACCGAGACAGCCCTCTCCCGGTCCTCCTTATCTTTCTTCATCTTGAATAGCTGCTTAATCATGTCCCTCTTTTTCTCCTTCGGCTTGCCCGCCATGCTCCCCGAGCCATCCCCGTCACCCCCCTCCTCAATCTGCTTAAGACTGGTCTTGGAAGAGCGTTTTGAGGACCGTGAGATGGCCGATCCTTCGTGCTGGCCCTGACTCCGAGTACTGCGATGACTGCGATGGCTCCGCTCGCTCGCCGCCTCGCTCTCGCCACCATCCTTGTCCTTTTTGCTGCTCTTCTTGTCGGGAACTTCCGAATCGGCCTCACGGTGCCGCCTGCTGCTGCGATGACTTCGGTGTGTCCTTCTCGAGCGGTCGCTCCTCGCGCGACTAACCTGCGAGACTGAGTCGCACGGCTCGACCTCGTCCAGATCCCGATCATGAATCTCTTTCAGCGCACGCTCCGCCTCCCGGCTCATCAGCTCGACATCGGCCGACTCCTCCCCGTAAGGTACAATGCCGCGCCGCCACGTCTCGATGGTGCTCAACTCCTCGACGTCTCGCAACACCAGCGCCTCGTCATAGCTCGCGGCGCTCGCCCCGGCAAGAGGCGGGGCGGCCTCGGGTGCGACGGCCGGGATAGGACGCATTTCCAACGGAGACTCGAGCGTCTTGGCGGGGCCGGCCGAGTCCTTGATACGCTTCACAATCTTCCAGCCACCAAACATGACGACGGTGACGCCGACCGTCACGCCCGCGCCAATCAGGAACTGCGGGCTGGCAAGCAGGGCAAACACGGCCGGGCTGCCGCCCTTGAGGAACCCGAGAAAAGCCGGGCTCATCTTTCCGATAAGCGCGCTCAGCTCAGCGAGGGTCAGGGCCACGGCAGCCGCCGCTTGGGGGTTGCGCTGCAGGTTCTCAATCATTGAGCTTGCCGTATGCTGCACGCAGTGGGCTTCCTCGAGGAAGTCTTCGATCCGGTCCATGAGGGTAAGGGCTTGGGTTTCTTGTGGGTCTCCAGGGTCCGACTGTGTGCGGTCAAGATCCACGCGTGAGGCAAGGTCGGGCGGCATGTCGCCGTAGGCCAGGTTCAAGTCGATGGACTTTTTCTTGACGAGAGAAGGGTCGGAGCGCGGGCGGTGGACCACTTGGCGCCGCTCCGGGGCGACGTTGGGGATGAGGGCGCCCGGAGCAGCGGACGGGGCGCAATGAGACTGAGATGGTGGGGGGCCCAGTGCAAACGTTGGCCGCGAAAGTTGCATGTCCCGCGGCGCTGTTTCGGCATAGGGAGATTTGTAGGCCTTGGAGGGCGACGTTGCAGACACTTCCGAATGCGTCTTGAGGTTGCCCTCGGTCAGAGCTGGGAAGGGCCGCTCCGAGGAGCGGGGCCGGTGGGAGCGCCGGGAGGCGCGGGTGTAGCGGGAGGAGGCGTGCGACCGGCCGTCACCGTCATCGTATGCTATCCGGTGGTCGAAGCCATCGCGGAGGGCTCGGCGGCCGTATGCCGGGTCCGTCTCGTCGGCGTACCCGCCGCCGTGGTAATCGTCGTAGGACGCCCGCGAATCGCCCCGTTGTGTGGCGTCGAAGGTTTTTGCACGCTGGATCCCTGCCCTCTCCGCCTTGACCACTTCCTTCCTGTCCCTGTAGGCAGCTCGGGCCTCCTTGAAGATGCTGACCAGATGCTTGCCCTTGGAGGCGTCAGCGTCGTGCGGCGTGAGTTGGGACTGCCCTGGGGGGCCGAAAGTGACTGTGAGATGCACCTACTGTGCTGATAACCTTCCCCGAGTTGTTGATGATTGTGATGATTTCTGTGGCGGGCATTTTGAACGGGGGTTGTGCACTGAGAATGCGGTTGGATCCGAGGCGGTAGGTAGGTAGTTTAAGCTGGTGATTGTCGTCGCATGTCGCACGCTGAACGCTGACTGGAATCCAGGGACCGGTCCGCGTTGGGTGCCGTCTGTGTCTCGCTCAATTGCGAAGCTGTGTACTCAGTTTGAACTGTTCCAAACCGGCCCGGGGGAACCGAGGGAGTGCGCCGAGACCTCTTTCGTGGGTTTGGGACATGACATGCCACCACCGGCGGGCATGCATCGGGATAATAAATGACAGGGCGGGATCGAAAATGTTTCAGGCCGCCCGGCGCCATGCTGGCAGGCAAACTGCTGTCGCATGCAGGGCGGGCGGCACGATTGGACGGTTCGTCGTCGGGCATGAAGCGGACCCTCCAGCTTGGATGGACGCGAGAAGCATGAGGCGGTCACCCACCTGTCTCTCACCGCAACGTCCCGACCACGCATTGGCCGCGGGGTGGGTGGTGCGGAGCATCCGGGAGGCCTGCGAACTGCAATTGGCCCCAGAGGGAGCCAGAGGGAACCCAAGCCATCCAAAGTTGGAATCGCCTCCGCTGAGTTGGGGTGGCTGGGACAAACGGTGTCACAGCGATGAGTTGGCGCTCATCGACTGCCGGGATCAGTCTGCCGAAACTGGCGAGATTGATCGAAAAATACCTACGAGTCACGGCAAGATGTAGGTTCCAGACCTGCAGGCCCGTCCCCGCTGCTCTTTGGCGCTCTGCCAGTTCATCAGCATTAGCGAGCCCCGCTTCAGGCACTTCGATGTATGGGGCGCCGTCCCATCAACTCGACAGGGTCGGGGTGTTGGGCTGCGGTGCTCCGAACAGCATTTGACGAGACGGGTGGTCAGGGCAAGTTTCAAGTCCGGACTCTAATTCCATCATATCCAAGTGCCTGCAAGAAAATAACCAAATCCAAGGGTATCCTTCAACGTGTCGTAAATATCGTCATTCCCATTGTAAATGCAACCTGCCCGTCCCGCCCGACGGCTGTCCGCTGCCCGCGCCCCCACCCGCGCGCCTGAACTGAGTGAAGGGGCCTATCCCAAGCCCCCCACGACAATCTGCAATCAGGGCAATGGACTTAGGCGATATACACCGGCAAGCGGCTGCCCAGCAGCTCGCTCTTCGCAATCTGCACGTCCTTCTTGTTGAAGTCGTGCAGCAGCAGCCAGCACAGCATGCGCAACACCAATGTGCACCAGATGGCTGTCGCTTGCGACTCGAGACTTATGGTGGCATCGGCGCCGTCATCGTGTCGCAGCACACGGTCTGGGGGCTGGATGTGGAGCAGCGGCACGGAACCGTGGCTTTCGCGCTTCTTCAGCTGCGGTGGCGGAAGACCCGGGGAAACGGGCCGGGATGGGGTTGCCGAGGGCGACAGTGACTTGCCCTCAGAGACCCCGTCGATGGACGGCTCGCGGGAGTGCATCGAGGGGGCGTAGTGTGTCGTCCGGCGTCGCCTGTACGACATCACTGCGCGATGTCGGACCTGGCTGAGAACTTTGAAAAAGTACAGATCCATGAAGGCCTCCTGGCGCAGTTCCGGGGAAGCGGCTGTGAGCTCGTCAAAATGCTCGGCCCTTTGCTTGCCGTCGCTGTGAGTGCTCCGGCCGTCGCCGTCCCCATCAGCGCTGCTCTTGTTGTTGATCAGCTTCAAGACCTCCTGGAAATGTTCTCGGATGACCATCCGGACGAGGTCTCGCTCGCTCTCCTTGAGGAACTTGTCGCATGCATCCAGTACGTCGTGCAAAGTGTCGAGCAGCGGCATCGAATACCCGGGCGTCTTGGATTTCTTGTCCGCCTTCAAGGCGCGGACCAGGGTGTCGGCGTCGCCCATGAGCTGCTCGATTTGCGGGATTGAGGGTAAATCAGCGTCCGAGTCGCTGATTTTCTTCCGGTATTCCATCACAAGCCTTCGGATGTTGAAGAAGTTCTTGTCCCAGTGGTACGGTGTGGGATTCGGCAGCATGCGAAAAGCGCTATTGCGTATGTGCAGCGTCTTGCCGAGCATGCCCAGTAGCTCAAACGGGACTGTCATAATTAGCGCCGACACTTGGGCGAAAGAGGTGAGGGGCTCACATACGTGGAAAGAGATGACCGTGCTTGGTGTCGTTGGACCGGAAACAGTTGGCCGTGTCGGTGTTACACTCGATGAGCACCATGGTCTCGGCGATTTCGTCCATGCTGCCGAGCTGAAGGAAGCTCAGGTCCTTGGGATCCTCGTTGGGGAACTCAATCCTGCGTCTGTCCTTGGCGTCGTGCTGGAACAGGGTCGAGACGAAGCCGCAGCACAGTTCCTTGACCTCGTCGACCGGAATCACCCTGTTGTCCTCGAACCGGCTCTTGCCGCAGATCTGGAGGGTGAACATGACGCCGAGCTCGGGGACGTTGGTGCCCGTCAGGATGTACCCGTTGCCTTCGGCACGGTACCGGTCCCGAGTTCTGTCAAACTCCTTCCAGTGTATCCCCATCATGGCGGCGATCTCGAGCAGGTGGCACATGGCGGTCGTGGCGTAGGGCTTCTTGACACTGGACGGCATCGTGTCCCAGCTGCGTTTCTTAGCCTGGACGGCGACCGCGAGTGTGTGGCTCCGGAAGTCGACCAGCGGCAGGCTGTGCGGCGGGCCCTTCTTGGAGTGCTCCAGCTGCCACTCCTGGCTCTCCTTCTCCATCGACTGCAGCTGCGAGAGCAGCATGACCCA
>FTCU01000393.1_pt1 | contig 47771 bp, 32 predicted proteins | sample 1639521 | NCBI WGS metagenome assembly FTCU01 (sample SAMEA3914864, study PRJEB12502) | metagenome | biome: forest; material: soil | place: USA | collected 2012-03-12 | depth 0.3 m
AACATCGCGGCCTCTTGGCCCAGAGGAAACCCACTTCGGTTCAATGACGGAGCGAGACGGGGCGAGTTGGAGCGACAGGAGAGATTGGCCATTGGCCATTCCCGGCGAGGCTCCCGACTCCACCAAGCACGACGAGCATGCTGTGCATCTCTTATCTCCATCAGGTATTGCACAATCACAGCAATTCCCAATGCTTCCACTGTCCAACACGTCGAAATGAGCCCGCCGCACTCAATACGGCTCCCCGGCCCGGGCATTGCCCTCGACGCAGTGCCCCTCACGCCCGAAGCCTTTGCGCCATTCGGGGACGTGGTCGAGAACCCGCGCCCCGGCCTGCACCCCTCGGCCGCCGATAAGCAGCCATCGCTTCCCTTCAGCGCCGTGACCGCCAATCAGGGCTCGGCCATAAAGTACCAGCATGTCTCGCGCCAGATAAACCTGTATGACCAGGCCCCCAGCGGTCGTCCCGGGTCCGCTCTCATGAGCATGTTTGTGTGTGCCGCCCGGGCTCGCATCCCGGACCCGGCCTCGGCCTCGGCCCCGGCTCCGATCCCGGGCCGGAACCCACCGTCCACATTCCCCGTCACCGTCCTCGAACGCCACCCTTTCACAACCCAAACCTTCATTCCCCTCGCCGCCGACCCAACGGCGCACTACCTCGTCCTCGTCGCACCGTCGCTCCCTCCTCCTCTCGAAAACGACGAGGCCGCGGCTGCCGCCTTCCCCGTCCCATCCACCCTCCCGCCCTCCTCCGATGGCTACCCCCGCCCCCTACCGGGAGGCGGCATGCCCGACGTGCGCCGCATTCGCGCATTTGTCGCGAGTGCCGCCCAGGCCGTCACCTACGGCGCTGGCACGTGGCATGCGCCCATGGTGGCGCTCGGGGAGGAGGGGACGGCCATCGATTTCGTCGTCGTGCAGTTTGCCAATGGGGTTGGCGTGGAGGACTGCCAGGAGGTGTATTTGGAGGGTGGGGTTGCGGCAAGGTTGAGGCCGTTGGAGGTGATGGGAGGACAGAGGAGGCTGGCGAGGTTGTGATTGATCTTGTGGGTGGAACTATGTGTGTTCCAGTCGATATGTGAGACATATAGAGGCTGTAGATTGGTTGCACTGTCTTTGGATATTTGCGGCTGAGACATAAAGGTATCACGATGGTCACAGACAGGCACTGGGGTTTTACATAACATATGTTCATTTTTTTTGTGTGCTTCGTAAGATATGCTCATTCGGCGAACCCCCCTATTAGTGAAGCAGAGAGACCAAGGAGTCCACCACTCGTTGCGCCCCCATTTTCCCACACCAATCTCCTACTCCCACAATCTCGCCGTATTTTTTGGGCATGCCCGCGACACTCGACAATCCATCCCGCTCCTTCGCCTCCCATCATGCGGCACCATCGCCCGCTGCGTGATCATCCAGCCACCACGGCACGCGGTCGTAGTTCTCAAAGAACTCCCGCACGGCCGGGCTGTCCTCGCCAAACTTGCGCAGCGACTCCTCCTCGATCGTGCCAGGGACCATGAAATGGTACACATGCACCTTCTTTGTCTGCCCGGTGCGGATGCAGCGCCCCCTGGCCTGCCGCACCGTCCGGGCCTGGTGCTCCTCGTCGTGGTGCACGTAAGGGTTGGCGAAGACGACGTGCGTCGCGATGGTTAGGTTGCTGCCCGCGCTGGTCTCGCTGTCCATGTCGAGCAGTAGGATCTGCCCGGCCTTGCCGGCCTTGAAGTCCTCGAGCCTTTTGGCGATGGCGTCGTCCTTGATGGCGGCCAGGTTGAGGCACTTTAGGTCTGCCGCCTTGAACGCCTTGTCCAGCGCGTCGACCAGCGGGGGGTATTGCGCGAAGACGACGACGTGGTCGCCGCGCGGGATGCTGTGTTTGATCAGGTCGGCGACGCACTCGGCCTTGGTTCGCGGCTCGTCGGTGGCCCCGGAGGTTTGAGATACTTGCGAGCATCGGAGGACTGGCCGCTCGCGGATGAAGGCCGGGCAGTCCTTGACCGGGCAGTAGAAGCTCGCCGTGGGCCGACACTCGCCGCAGAGGAAATGGCCGCAGGCCACGACCAGGAACGAGGAGGATGCTGCCCTGAGCGGTTGCCGGCAGCCCCCGCATACCTTGTTCTCCACGATGCGGTCCACGTCCCGGGCGCTGACTAGCGAGGCGTACTCGGGCACGAAATTGGCCTCCAGCCTGGTGGCCCGCAGGTCCTCGACCGTCTTGGCGAGATGCACCATGGTGCGCTTCAGCTCCTCGTTGGTGGCTTCCATCTGCCTGAGAACCGTCCCGCCACACCATGTCGCCAACTCCAAGTCCCGGTGCTGGTCGGGCGGCGCACGGCCATCGCGGTAGTGCTCGCACACGCTGATGCCGGTTTCGTGTCGCCAGAGCACTTCCCTGAGTTTGTCGGTGCTGTGGCTCGAGACATACTTTAGGTTGAGCTCTGTGAGTCGCTCCTGGAGCGCGGCCTTCACCAGCTTGCCACCTGCAAGGTTGAGATCAACCTTGTAGTCGGAGTCCTTTGCCTGTTTCCACGTTTGGATGGTCGGCTTTTTCTTAGCGCAGGCAAGGATGAAGTCCTCAATCCCACCGGCGTCGATGAGGCTGTCGAGAGCACGCATGCCGTTTGCGACCCGCGCCTCCAAGTCCGCCGGGATGTTTCGCAGAGCAGCGCGGCTACGTGGAGCAAGAGCTTGCTGAAGGAAGTCCACATTCGGACGGCTGCCATTGAAAGGCATCTCGTGCAGCCCCATCGTGTACCCGAGTCGGAAGATGTCTTCAGCGAGCAGCCGGAGTTGTTTCTCAGTAAGGAGGCGTATGCTGGCCTCCTCGGCCGCGAAGAAGTCGAGCCAGGTGTACAGCGCTTTGGATTTGTTGTAGTGCGCCTCCCAGCCCTTGGAAAAGTGCATGTCCCACTTGGCACGAAGGGAATCAAGGTCAAGCTGAGCATCGCGAGGCCCCTCCGCTTGATTCCGCACGCCGGCGACGACAGCCGCCTCGCACTGAAACATATCTGCGCCGCCAAATTCCTCAAAGTCACCACTGCCCAGCAAAGCCTTTCTCAGGCTGTCGCAGAGAATCTCTAGCCTCGTCAGAGTATCCTGGATTGGATCACTGAGCTTGAACTTGGCCTTGGTTTCGGCGTTGTCCTCGGGCTGAAGTTCGAGAATCCAGCGCCGGAGCCACATGATCTTGTCCCAGAGCAGCTTCATTTGGTCGCCGAGTTCGTCGATCCGGCCCGCGAGTTTCCCCTTCAAGGCGTCGATTGACTCGTTGTTCTTGCCAAGGCCGCAGGCGACGAGGCCCATGAGCATCTTGGCCGCGGCAGAGCCGTCCTTGCCAACCAAGTCGCGGCCTTTCAGGGCCACCTGGTGGCGAGCGTAAACAGGGAGCGCGGTGTAGTCGTAGCCGGCATCGAGAATTTGCTGGTTGAGCAGGAGATAGCGCACGGCGTTCGAAGTTGTCATGATGATAGGCTGGACATGCTCCTCGAACTTGATGTCGACTTCTCCCTCCAGACCGTTGGCGCGGAAGAATGCGGCCACAAAAGTGGCTGCCTGGCGGTGCCTCTCGTGAGCCAGCGTTGTGGACTTCACCCGGGAGGAAAAGACGTGGAACTCTTCGCTCTTGGACATCGGGTCCAGTTTCGGCCCTGTTGTTATGCCTGGTAGGCCGAGCATCATCCGCGGCTCGGGGCGCGCAATGTGAATGCCGAAGGCGGCGGCCGTCATGCAAACCTGCTCGAGCCCAAAAAGCTTGGGCGTGCCGGAGAGCAGCCACTTCGCATTGGCCACGGTGTTTGCAACAAAGAGCTGGACCTGCTGGTCGTCGTCGTCGTAGGAGCACTCATCCCAGATGACGCAGGCAAAGCTGCAGTTGTGCAGGCTGGAGATGTTCCACGCCTTCTTGGTTATCGCCATGTTTACCACTCCATCATTCGCTTCCTCGACCACCAGCTCAGCCTTTTTTCCCTTCTGCTTCCCGGCCTTCGAGCCAGGCTTCTTGTAAAGCGAACGATCGATCTCCGACACCTGTTTGGCAACCAACGCGGCGACCGCAGCTTGCTGCTTCTTGATGAGACCGGGCAAAAGCTCTCCCCGCGCTGTCTCCATCAAATTGTTGTGAGAAATGTTGGCGGAACGCCCGGCGAGATAGTATGCAGTGAGGATCCTCTGGTTGCGTAACGCGCCGCGGTACCATGCCTCCATAGTCCGCCCAGAGAGGCCCTTGGGAAAGTCGGGGCCCCTTGCGGCAACGGTCTGCAGCCGGTTCATAAAACCATCCTTGAAGACTGAGGTGCTGACGATGATGATCTCAGCTTCTTGTAGCTTCTCCAGCGAGTATCGCTCGTAGAAAGCGTCGATCGTTTTGATCACGAGCAACTTGGGGGGGGCCAAGCCGAGAAACGTGCCAGCCTCCTTGGCCCACTGCTCGGTGATGTGTTTCGGGACAACGACAAGTGTGGCGGACAAGTGGACAAAGAAGGTGTCAGCTTTGAGGCCCGAGTACGTTAGGTCGGCGTCGGCGAAGTCCCCAAAGGGCCGGGAGAGCTCCTCCGCGAGCGCTTCATCAACCTTCTCCATGCGCTCGGCAATGGATTCAACCTGGTCGAACTCCCGCATGCAGTCGATCAGAGCCAGTGTGACAACGGTCTTCCCGTAGCCGATCTCGTGCGCGACAACGCCGCCGCGGGAGCTGTGTGGAAAGCGGTTGGTCCACTCAACCTTGCCTGTGACGCGCAGGTTGAGCGGAGCAACCACCTCCTCCTCGATCTCGGACTTAACAAAGTCGAGGGGAGTTTTTTCGCGCTGCAACATCCACTTGACGGCTTCCTTCTGACTCAGCCTCAGCTTGTACTGCACCGACGAGCTCTTCTTTCCATCCTTGAATGTTCTGGAGAAACGAGGGGGGTCGGGATTCGAGAATTCGGAACCGTCTTGAGTGGGATCGATACCAGCCGTGGAGGCGTTGTCACAAGGTCCGATGGAGTCGCGGAAGGGAGCAAAGCCCGTGGTTGGGCAAGGGGCGTAGTCGAGCGTCACCGTGAAGGACGTCTCTGCAGCCGAGTTCAGGGAGGACAAACCGCGAATCGGAGTGGGGTGTGCCTGGAGAAGGTATGCGAAGGCTCTCGAGGCCAGCGTCTTGGGCTGCAGCATGAGCCTGATATCCATAGTCAGCCAGTTGTCGTCGCCATGGTGGGCGCGGGCGGCAATTGCCACGGCCCTAGGGAGGTCCTGGTATTGGCTCTCAAATAGCGCGGCTTCGTCAGGGTCCTCGATGATGGCTTTGGTAGACTTCTTCAGCGCGCCGGGCGGGTTTTTGAAGTAGACGGCGATCTCGGGTGGAGTCACGGAGCAGTCTCGGCAGGGGGTAATCAGGATCCATTTGCCGCCGAGGTGGGAGAACTGAGTGCGATCGACCGGGGCAGTCGAGTCGCGGATCGCGAGGGCGAGAAAGGCGAACCGTTTTAGGAAAGCCTCAGTCCCGGTGGCAGGGATGACGGCGAAGCGATTGTTAGTCTGCGAGGCATTGATGTTGAAGAGCCGGGCCGCGGAGACTGGAAAGTGACGGAAGGCTGCATGAATGGTGGCAAGAACAGGCATACCGGCGACGGGCGGCTGTCCCGTTGCGTGGCAAGACGCCTGCTGGATGGTCCGGGTTGAGCCCCAACGGAGCTGGACGAGGTCCTGAATGAGGATCGGTCTGCCCAATTCTGGAGCGTCGGGGGACCGGAGAGGGGATGACCAATATCCGGGCCAGAAGACCTTCACCGATCCTAGACCAGAAGCAAGCTTCCAGCGGAGTGTAGGGTCGGCGTGAAGCCAGGTCTCGCGATATTCATGGGGCTCCAGTCTCCTCACGTCGTCGGTCCACACGAAGTGGTCCTCATCAGGATCGCGGAGGCTTGCCGATTCCCACATCATAAAGACCTTGGAGGCAGCGATGGAGGAGTGTTTGACCCGGAGGGCATCTCCAGGCGTACCGCAGCTGGGGTGGTGGCGGTAAGTACCACACACCTTTTGCTCCACGAGTTTCTTCCACGCTTGCAGTGGCGAATCCGGCAACGCGCTGGAGCCAACCGCAAACGATAGACCACTGGCAACCAATACACCATCCGCATCTTGTACCAACATGAGTTCGAGGTTGAGCCGGCCGGGAACCCACATAGCCCAGCGTGGGGTCGAGGGGTTGTCTGAGGAAAGCTGACCCCGTGCGATGGGTTGATCAAGGTCGAGAGTCTTCGCGAGCTGGGTGCGGAGGTGGTGCCAGGGCGCGATGTAGATGTACCAATAGCAGAAGGAGTCGGAAGAGAGGACGAGCCGAGCAATGCTGTCAACGGCCTTGTAGCACACAACCACAACCTCGGTCACCTTGATCTCGTCAAAGTAGTAAACGGGTTTTCCGTTTAGAATCTTGTCGACGACCCTCAGGTACGGCTGTTCTTGGACGGCATTTAGCTCGTGCAGGGCGGTCTGCGGTATCGGCAGCGTGAGAGCGCTGGGCAGGAGGTTCTTGAGAGAAACCCTGCCTTGTTCGGCAGAGAGCTCAGAGTCGATGGCCTTCTTGATAGCGAAGTCGTGGGCGGGGCTTCCCCGGCAGGCGGAACAGGCTGTGATGCCGCAGGCGTTGCATTCCAAGACCTCGTTGGCTCGTGTAGAGCAGTAGCACAGGCGCACCATGTTCTCCACGGTTTTGAGCAACACCGTGATGTCGAAAGTGAGCTCGCTGGTACTGCCATCAGCCAGTGACTCGCCCTCTGGAGCCTCCAGACACAGGCCACGTTTTGGCTGTGCGGACTCGATCTGGGTGAGCGAGTTCGGGCTTATCTTGCAGACGGCGTTGAGAAGCCCAAGAGTGGCGGCGCCAACCACTGGGACCGTCATGGCGTTTCCCGCCAGGTCGCGGAGCTGGGGCTGGGTTTCAATCGAGATGGTCAATTCGTCAACCGGGAGGCCCTGTAGCGCGAGGGTCTCGGTGCCTGTGACGGGGCGCATCAAATCAGTGACGACGGGCATGCCGGAGGGGGTGATGCAGCCGACAATTCCGAGGTTGTTTTTGATGCTCGACCCGGCGCAAAGAACAAAGCTGTTACGATCGACGTTCTGGCTCACATCGATCATGCCCGTTTTGTAAGCGAGATCTATTCCCTCCCGATGGGACACGGCGAAGGCAATGTCCATCAGGTCAACGATCCTGGCGACCTGAGCCCTCCAGAACTGCAGCCATGAGTGCAGGGGGAAAGCGGAAAAGATAACTCGACCGTTGCGCATTGCTTTGTGGCTGAATCGGTTGTCATCTCGGCGGAGATTGTTCTTGTTGCGCGCGTCGGCATGCCGAAGGGAGCAGAGAGCCCACTCGGTAGGGATGTACGACGTCTTGCTCTCCATGTCGGTCCTGGCTTGGACAATGATAGGGTCATCGGCGGGACGAAGGAAGGCCGAAACAGCGACAGAAGGTGAGCGCTTGCACTTGTTGACCTGGGCAGCCCATTCCTCGGTGATCTTGTTGGCCTGCTCCACGCCGAAGCTCATGGCATCGATGGCAACCAAGTAACCTCGCTGGCGGGTTTGGGGAAGGTAGAACTCTTTGCTGTCGAGTTTCATCGACCGGGCAAAGTAGCCGATCTTGGGGAAAATCTGGTCCTCGTACATATCCCACGGTGCGCCAGAGACGTTCTCCATGATAACCACGCGAGGTCGAGTAACGGTCACGAGTTTCAGAGCTGCGAAGAAAGTCCTTGTCGACTCTCCGCCCGATGGAAGCCGGAGGAGTTCTTCGAGACCCAGGTCAAGGTCCCGGAGAAACCCCTCGTCCAGCTCGACCGGAGAGCGCGCGGCGTTGTCTTCTTCGTCATGCTGGGGGTTTTTCTGCCTGCGGCTCTTGTCCTTGTTCTTCGGCTGTTGCTTCAGGTGTTGATCAAGCGACGGCACACGTCCAGATGGTTTATTCTGATTCATGTGTGAGTAGTCGACGCAGGAACAGCCGGCGAACAAGATGTCCAACTGTCCTGCCGGAAGCGCAGCTTTAGAGCCGCTGGCGGTGGTTCTGCGCCGTGTTAGCCACCACCCGATGTTGATTCGCAAAACACACAGTGTTGAACTTACGCTTCGCCGGTATCCTTGATGTTGGCTAGCTCCATGACGTCTCGGTATATCACCGTGGGATGAGGGAGATTGCGACGAATGAAGCCCTGTTTGGCAGGCTCAATCTCGCAGCTGAAGAGATGGTCAAACTCGAAGCCTGCACCGTGACCCATCGCCTGCATGGCGTCCTGAATCAGGGACAGGGCAAGAATGGGCGCGTCTGTGCCGGAGCAGATAGTTGCCACGAACAGCTTGATGGGTGTTTTGGCCAGAGCACTAGGGTTGACTCGCTTGACCATGTCCTCGAACATCTCGTGGACATCGGAAATGGGCGGCAAGCTGGAGTCGATTACCCGCTTGGGGTGCTTACCAGGTTTGTTGGTTGTGCCACCAGCTGGGAAATCAACATCCATGGTGAGGTCGATGCTGGAGAAACTGGTGTCTACGTCGGCAGGTGAATCATGATCCATAGCGCTGTCGGCGCTGGAGAGGCTGGTGTCCGCGGCGGCGGATGAATCAACATCCATACCGCTGTTAACACCCGGGGTGCTGATATCCACGTCGGCGAGTGGAACATCGCCATCCTCGCCAGCAGGGCTTAAGGGAGCACCGACGGGGGAGGTCTTCGGTCTCTTGGATGAACGGAGGGGCGGTTCTCCGCCACCACCAGTAGCGCCGCCTTGGTCGGCGGCACTGCGCAAGCAGTCCACAGGACGCTTGCGCTTGCTGGAGGCATCACGAGGTGCGTCTCCTTTCTTGGGAGCCATTTCTTGATCGAAGTCAGCTTAAGAAACCGACCTCGCGGTCTTTGGGGCCGGGCTGCCCTACTTACCCGTTGGCCCGACGGCGCTCGGAGCTTCAAGAAACGGCAAAACTCTACCTTGACTCGGGCTGACTGAAGCGGAGGCAATGATTGTAGCAAAGAGAGAGGGTTGAAGATTCTGAAAAGGCCAAGAGTGACACGAGTTGTGAATGTCGTGCCTCTGGGGTATCTCTCGATCGGTTGAGGCGGAGGTGTTGGATTTGGGAAAAGTGGTCGCCGCAGGGTGGTGGGCAGATAAACTCAGCCGGAATGAAAGACAAGGGCAGAACACGTCCGGCCAAAGCGAAAGACAGGGGCAGAACACGTCCGGCCAAAGCGAACGACACGGGAAGGAGAGAGGACCGGAGAGGCGTGTTTTCTGAGCTCGTGAGTGGCCGCCTTGCGGGGTTGGTCTGAAGTCTTCTTCGTCGAGATATGCCGGGAGAGGGTGCAGGAAGTAAGCGCCGGGATCATGGTAATGAGATCCGGAGGCTTGCCAGGGCGACACAACCTGTGCTCAAAATGCCCAAGCCTGGGATGGTGTTGTGAACATGGCGCTGTGAACACAGCATTACCCGCTGTCAGGGGCAAACGGCGACAATGGGCGATGGATGCCCTGTTGAATGTTGAGAGTTCAAGGGCCCGACATTGTCCGCAACCAGCTCAGGCAGGGCTCCGTGTAGGACCTCCTGTACTTGATGTGTCATTCAACCCAGCGATTCTTTTGCCCTTTCAACTGAGCTGACAGTCGTGCAGGAGGACGCTTCGTGAGAGCCTTTGACCGATATGCCGGTGGGGGAAGGAACAGCGAGAAGCACAAGGAATGCTATCCTCTGTTGCTCTGGGCTGGTTTCAAGGATCCATGGACGATGGGGTGTTGACTGAGTCTCTGAGAGCCACTCCCATCGTCCAGTGACTCAATGTACGTCTGTCCCATTGCTTAGGACCACCCGGGAGCCCATCTCGGGGCCCAACCATCGCCTTCATCGGCAGCTGTCAAGACCATGCTGCGGACAAGAAATGCTCTCTCAGCATGTTTTTGACCGTCGAGGTTGCGGCTGAGGTTGAGGTTGAGCGTGAGCGTGAGGTTGAAGTTCAGGCATGCCAAGCCTCGTTGTGGCGGAGACGGCCTTGGAATGTTGTGGCTGCTGCGGAAGCAACGGGAGCTGAATGTGGCTGGTTGGGCTCCAGCGCATCCACCCCGTGGGCCTGGCAGGATGACTCTTGAGCTGCAGAAAAGGGGCCCGCCAACTTGTATAAGAGGGAGGGAGAGAAAGCCAAAGAGCCGTCCATTTTTTTTTCCTTTGTTCCAAGTTACAGTTTTCCTCCCAAGCCCCGCTTGGAGTTGCTTCCTTTCGACTGCTTGAAACATTGAAAGCAGGCAGGCTGCTTCGTTGTTGCCTGACACGTCGGGCAGGCCAGCCATCGAAATCAGCAATGGCGGCTTCTTCTGCGCTGCCTTTGGCGGATGCTGGGAATAAATTCGAGGACCTTTCCGGAGTCGAGATCAAGCCGGGGGACAACCCGTACGACGCCCTCATCAACGCCTGTGGTGGTTCGTCGGTAAGTCACCCTCTCTTTCCAGGTGCGCTGTGAGAGCGTGATGAGCGGAGGGCCGGCTGTCGGGACGGATCCTGGCATGAACGAAGTTAGGGGAAAGCGCGATGTTTTTTCTCTCTTGAAACAAAGCAGCTAGAAGGAAGGAGAGGGCGCGGAACTCGGACTTGGATGTGGATGCCAGGTGATCTCGGACCTTTGCTGCGGTCCAGAACCTGAATGTCGGCATCCTCCTCGCCTGAGTGGGCTTGCTAACCGAGAGAACTGTGTCTAGGCCAAAATCCAGTCTCTATATGCGACGCATCGTACGACAAGAAATGCGCAGCAGAAGGAAAAGTTCTTGACCTCCGAGTTCGCGGGGTTGAATATCGATCCCGTCCTCCTGCGACTGGAGAACCCGGAGCTGGAGCCCGGTTTTCGGGATCCTCGCGACTGTCTCGTCTTTTGGGCGAGACCGCCCGACCACGTCGTCAAGCTGGCCTCTCACCTACAGATGCTTTTGCGACAGGCGGCGCCAAGTAAGCACACCCGCCGCCTCGGCTCACGTGGAAAGGCGGCTCCTGACGGGCTGACACCTCGGTGACTAGACCTCTGGCTCATGCCTTCGCATCGCATGCACTTGACAACGCTCGAAGTGGCTCACTCGCGGACGGCCGAGGAAATTGGAAGCCTGGTGTCGTCTATGCGGCCTGCCATCCCCGCTCTGACATCGCTCACCTTCACCAGGCGCTCGCGCCTCGTGAAGCCCATGATCTCGTATGACCTGTCCGCCGTTGCCGTGTCGTTTCTGCCGGCGTCTGGAGAGGAAGTCTTGTCGCCGCCGGCTGTGCCGCTTTCCCCCGAGGATGCCACCAACGGAAGCGCGGCAGATGGCGACGAGTACACGTATCATCACCTGCGGCGAGATGTCTTCAACCTGGCCTCGGAATCCGTGGCCATTGCTTCGCGGTATGTGGTGCCCAGCGCGCACATCACCCTGGGGCGCTACCTCGACCAGAAAGACCATGCGACGCCCGAGTTTCGGGCACGGTGGATTCAGGCCATTGACGACATCAACAAGTGGCTCGAGAAAGAAGTCTGGGACGTGGCGGACGGCGAGTTTATCGGGGAGTGGATAGTTGGCCAGGAGCGTGGCCTTGATGCTCGCTGCGGGAAGCTGTGGTATGGCGGAGGGCGGACCATAATGACGGGAGAAGGGTTCTGAGTCCTTCCAGGTTCCATTGTCTTTGCTGGCTTCCGAGGAGAGAGATCGAGGGATGTGACGTCTTGAGTACACAGTAAGATGGGAGGGCGGATATGAGTATGAAAAGGGTTAGGGTTGCTAGACCTTCTCAAATGGCCGTTGCGGAGGATGTGGATGCATGAATCATTCAATTTCCCAGCCCAGCGCCCTAAGCAGGGATCTCTTGTCCAACCCCGCAAACCCACGCCGATCGCTCATCCAGGTCATCCCAGGAAGCTGGTGGCTTCTTCCACGCCAAAGTTTACGTGCAGCAGCAGAAGATGCTGTGTAACCCGATCGAGCGGATTTCGGACGGCGTACCCAGGTTGGGCGTCTTCCGCACAGGCAGGGTTTGCATGCTGGATGCATACACAAACACACAGACACCTAGCAGCAGCGAAGATCGGCTCTTGGGAGTCCCAATCCTGGTAGCTCAACGTTGACATTAGCGACCACGCCACCCACATCGGGGCGGGCGGACCCAGAATCTCTCGGTCCGTCGCGCGGCGCTCACCCGAGCTGGGGTTAGCAATGCAACACCACTCGCTAATTAATAATATTAATCGCTCCTTGGGCTTGCGTCCTGCAGGACCCGGGCCGTTGCTGCGGAGCATCTGCTGCAGTGCTCCGGATGGGAGAGCGATGCTGTGCCAGTGGCCAATCTGTTGTTTTCCGCTGCGTGAGGCCCTTGCTTACCCTGGCTTGCCCTTGCTTGCCCTTGCTTTGCCGTGCATCTCCGATTGCAAGCAAGCAAGCCCGGCATCGAGTTTGCGACAACTGCGACAGCTGCGACAACTGCGCTCTGCTCACCATCTGCTGCTTGGCTGATCCCTCCCACGGCGTTGGATCGTCGCCGTCATCGCAGCCCGCCCCGCCGTCAGCCTGGCCTGGGGACCGCCGCGAGAACTGCCGACCGGCACACACCTATCCGACCTGCCTGTGCCGCAACACTGCTCACGGCGCACCGGGTAGCACCATCCGCCAACCGCCAACCGTCGAGCCGTCCATGATTCTCTGATCTCGCCGGCCGTCCGCCGCAGGCTTGATCGATTGACCCTCTGCCCGTTTTCGCATCTCGTTGCGACCCCGCATTCTCGACGTCCCAAGCCCACTCTTCCGTCGGCGGCGACGCCTCGCTACAATCAGTGAAGTCTGCTATGGTTGCGCCGCCGTGGTTGCGCAGGACACCGGATAACCGAGAGGGACTGTGACCGCGATCTAGCCGGAGGGGAGAGCAAAAGAGACGAGGAGAGACAAGAACTGGTCTGGACTCCGCAGCGCGCATGTGTGCCGTCTTGCCGCCTCGACCCTCTCCACGGGCGATCGCCGCTTCAAAACGGAGGGCTGACAGGCCTGCTCCCGGTTGCCATGGATGGCAGGTCCCACTCCGTCGGGAGTAGTCCTCGCGATGCCGTTCCTCCGCCTCTACCCGACCGGCCGACACGCACCTCGGTGCTCCCTCCGCTCACCGAGGTGCCGTCACCACGAGCCCCCGAGAGACCCTCGGCCGCCAGCCTCCGGGGTGCCTTCCGGCAAACAGTGAGGGCGGTGACCCCGGACCCGGCCGACGGCACTACCAATGGCCTGGACGGAACCGGCAGCGGTCTCGGTTCCGGGTCGCCGCAGACCTCACCAAGGTCTATTCCCGTCTCCACCGTCCCCAACCTGCCAGCACGGCGCCAGGGCGTCGTGTTCCACGACTCCTTTCCCAGCTCCTTTGACAGCCCTGCTTCCGCTTCGAGCCCACCTCACCGGTCGACTTCCTTCAGGCCCAGAACGCACACCATGGACGGCGCTTTCCGGCAGCAGCTCGGCCCCGCCATCGAGGCGCGAAACCGGATAGGATCCTTCTCCTCCGCCGTGTCCCTCCCGGTGTCCGACGATATGAAGATCCCGTCCTTCCAGTCCCCGTTCGAGCCGCATAAACAGGCCGACTTACAGCCGCCGCTTTCCGTGCCGCTGTCCAAGGACAAGAAACCCTCGGGCGGTGCTCGGAGCCGTCTGACCAAGCGACCCTCGTCGCGGCCGAGCTCGCCTCTATCATCGCTGCCGCCGTCGGTCGATTCGCTTCCCCTTCCAATTCCGACGACGGATGCCAACAGGGTGCTGCTCCTGATGAAGAACCTGTGCGGGAGGATGCGCGGCGAGATTGAGTACCAGAAGGAAATTGGCGGGCCGTGGCAGAGCGGCATGGGCTACATCGACGAGAAAAAGGGCAGTCTGATGATTGACCCAGGCGACAACGGCCCGTTTCACCCTTTTGTCGTTTCCGACTTGCGCGGCTGTCGAGTGACCCCGGTGGAGCAGCGGCCCGACAGGGATTCCCAATGCCTCGAAGTAGCCAGTGCCCAGCTCGGCACGGCAATCCTCCTCCGGCCGCTAGTGGCTGACGAGCTGGACCTCTGGCTAGCCGCATTGCTTTGCTGGCAGCAGTTGCGCCCGCCCGGCGCGAAGCCTTTAACTGTGCGCTCCAGCCACGCTGTCGCCGGCGCGCCAGCGAGGATAGAGATGAAACGTCGTGTCTCGTCGCCGGGCCTGCGGAATTCGGCCATCATCAAAGTCGGCAAGATCCTGCTCTGGGACAAGGGCGCGGCCGTCTCCCCGCGCGCCATTGTCCGGCGACCCTCGACGCGCGATTTGCGCTCCTCCCAGACATGCTGGAGGAGGGTATCGTGCATCCTCCACGACAATGGCGAGCTTAAAATCATGACGGAAAATGACGTGACGGTGCTCTCCGTGATCGAGCTGTCGCAGCTCGCGAGGTCCGCCATACAACAGCTCGACAAGTCCGTATTGGACGAGAACTACTGCCTGGCCATCTTCCCCTCTTACTCGTCGACCTCGACCCAGCTCTCTATTTTCCGGCCGGTTTACATAGCTTTGGAGTCCAGAGTGCTCTTCGAGGTCTGGTTCGTGCTGCTGCGCGCTTTCACAATCTCGGACATCTTTAGCCTGGACCCTGAAGGCGGTGGGCGAGTGTGTGAGGTGACCGATTTCCAGCAAGAGCCAGCGGGAGAGACATTTAGGGTGGAAAAGACGATATCCGTAAGGGTCACTGAGGCCAAATTCCGCAGCAGGACTTGGACCGGAGAAGGGTCTCATGGAGATCGCCACGCCAAAGCGCCGGATCCCGACCCCCTCATTGGTAACTACCTGGCCGAGGTGATTCTTGATGGAGAAGTTCGCGCGAGAACGACGACCAAGATGAACACCAAAAATCCGTTTTGGCGGGAGGACTGCTTGTTTACCGACCTCCCAGCCTCCCTGCCATACCTATCGATCCTCTTGAAGAGGGTCGATGCCAGCACAGAGAGTTTTGCGCATCAGATCCAGGCGACATTGGGGCTGGCCAGGGCCGGCCACTTGACCGAGGCGCTGTGTGGTTCTGTCGACATACCTCTGCATCAGCTGGACTCCGGGAAGGATCACGAAAAGTGGCTTCAGATTTGCGACGACAGGCAGCAGTCTATCGGGTCCATGCTGCTCAAGGTCCACCACGAGGAATTCGTGGTTCTTCTCCAGCGACACTATCAGCCCATCTCGGACCTTTTGCACCGCTTCAGCGGTGGTCTGATTGCTCAGATCACCGAGGCACTGCCTGGGAGCCTGCGCCGGCTCGCCGAGATCTTTGTCAATATTTTCCAGGTCTCGGGGAGCGCCACCGAGTGGCTCATGAACATGGTCGAGGAAGAGATTGACGGCATCGGGAACCAAGCACCGCTGAAGAAGCCGAGATTTAGTGGGCGTCTCAAGTCCAACGACTCCATCGAGTCTAACCTGGACCGAGAGCAGATCGTGCGTGACCTGGGCAAGTCACTGCAGGGCGAGGCCAATCTTCTGTTCAGGGGTAACTCGCTGCTCACGCAGGCTTTGGAATTCCACATGCGCCGCCTAGGCAAGGAGTACCTGAACGACACGCTAGCGGACAAGATCCTCGAGATCAACGAGAGCGACTCGAGCTGCGAGGTGGACCCCAGCAAGTTGCACCACGGCGAGGATCTCCAGCAGCACTGGGCTCAGCTTATCCAGTTCACGACTGAAATCTGGAAATGCATCATTTCGTCGGCCGCTCGTCTGCCTCCGGAACTCAGGCATATCCTCAAGTACATCCGAGCCGTCGCCGAAGATCGCTACGGCGACTTCCTCCGCACCGTCACGCACACGTCCGTCTCGGGGTTCCTTTTCCTCCGCTTCCTCTGCCCGGCAATCCTCAACCCGAAGTTGTTTGGCCTGCTTCGGGACCACCCCCAGCCCCGCGCCCAACGCACCCTGACCCTGATCGCCAAGTCCCTGCAAGCGCTTGCCAACCTGTCGAGCATCGGCAAGAAAGAGACTTGGATGGAGCCCATGAACCGCTTCCTCACCACACAGCGGCAGCCCTTCAAAGACTTCCTCGACGACGTATGCGCAATCCCGGTAGAGCGCACCAAGGCGCCGCTGCCCGCGTCCTACTCGACCCCGATCACCATCCTCGGCCGCCTATCCCCCATGTCACGCGAGGGATTCCCGTCCCTCCCCTATCTCATCGACCAAGGCCGCAACTTCGCCGCCCTCGTCAAGCTCTGGGCCGACGCCCACCCCGCCACCGCCAGCGAGTCCCAGCTCTACTCAGGCGACCTCCACACCTTCCACAAGCACTGCCTCGGCCTCCACCGCCGTGCCATGGACTGCCTCGCATGCGTTGAGGCCCTCCGCGCCGCCGACACGGCCAGCCAGCCGTCCGACGACCACATCACCCTGTGCGACGGCATGGACCGCATCAGCGTCGGCGACATGCTCAACCTCTCATCCTACGGCAGCACCTCGGCCGTCTGGACTGAGAACGAAGCCCACCCGCCCGGATCCTCCGGCAGCGACGCGGACGCGGCGACAGGCGCGGCGGCCCCCTTCGGGACGATCAGCATCAGCCGGGACTCGCGGCACGGCAGCTTCAGCCGCGAGCTGAGTTCCAGCTCGCTGCGCCAGATGTCGCGCAGCAGCAACGCCACCAACAGCAGCAACACCACCGAGATGTCGACGAGCCAAACCAGCGGCGGGACGGTCCGCAGCCTGCGCACGGGGATCCACCCGCGGAAGCTGCTGAGCGGCTTCATCCGCAAGACGACGCGGACCGCGTCGCCCGATTCGCCCGTGGGACCCGTGCTGGGGTCGCTGCCGGTGATCATGAGGGACGGCGAGCGGGACGGCGGCGGTGAGCAGGAGAACGTGAATGAGAGCAAGGGGTGGGAGAAGTCCAAGGAGAGGGATAGGGAGCAGCGAGAGAGGGAGAGGGACAAGGAAAAGGAGAGGGACAGAGACAGGGAAAAGGAGAGGGACAGAGACAGGGAAAAGGAGAGGGAGAGAGAGCGCCACAAGGGCCCTGCCGTGCCGCCGGACTCGAGACAGGCCGAGATAGTAGCACGGCCCCAACGTGAAGCTCGAGCCGGCTAAGATATCCTTGTAAGATGTGGATGGTGAAAGGTCGAGAGACGCCGTGGATGTCTCATTGAGTGGGACGAGCCTGTCTTGATACATACGAGGTACGGGTTAGGCTTGATATGTGGAAACGAATTAAAGTCAGTCACTTGGAGCATTGAATGTGCAGCGCTGTCGACTAGCTTGGGGGTCTGAACATTCTCGTCCTCAGTATCATCATTTGGGGGTCGAGCTTAGTGTACCCCTCCCTGCAGACTTTCTACCTTTTAGGTCTTGGTATCATGATCTTCGTCTCGGAAGCCCCGCCGCTCAGCTAAAGAACTTCTTATAGGTAGCCTTCTCCTTGGCAAGCCTCGCCGCCGCGGCCTTCTTCACCGCAGCGAGCTCGGCGGTGATGGCGGCATCCTCTGGCGCAAGCTTCTTCGCCTGCTCGAGAGCCTCGAGCGCCGTCTCCTCATCCTTCAGGCGCACCAGCGCGAACCCGCGACGGTACAGAGCCTTGGCTTTGTCCTTGTCCGAGATTGTCGAGACGGCAAGCGCGTTGTCGGCGGTGCGGACGGTCTCGTCCCACGCGCCAAGCTTGAGATTCATCAGCGCGGCGTTGCTATTCAGGCTGACGCGCAACGCATCCAGCTGCTCCTTGGTCTCGGCCGGCTCCTTGTCCAGCTCCGGATCTTCGTTCAGGTACCGCAGGCCCTTCTGGTACTTGTCGAGGGCCACGCTGAGGTCGCCGGCCTTGAAAGCTTTGTTGCCAAAGTCCTTGCAGGCAGCCGCAATCTTCAGGATCTGGGAGGCGGAAAGAACCTCGTCTCCAGTCGTCTGGTCCTCGGGAAAGTCCTCGTACTCGTCGCCATAGGCATCGGGAGCCTTGGTGTCGGCAGTAACGGCCTCGGAGGGCGACAGCTCGCCGCAGTCGGCAATGACGGCATCCTTGACAGGCTTGTCGTTCTGAACCGTGAGGTTCTCAATCTGACGCACGACGGACTTGCCGCTGAGGACTTCGCCGAACACGACGTGCTTGCCGTCGAGGTGGGGGGTTGGGACGGTGGTGACGAAGAACTGGGAGCCATTGGTGCCTGCAGGAGGGCGCGGAGAACAGTCAGCAAGCCAGTTTTCTCACGGCATAGAAGTAGAAATGTGGCATTACTCACCGGGACCGGCGTTGGCCATGGAGAGCAGGAAAGGGCGGTCGTGCTTCAGGTCGAAGTTCTCATCGGCGAACTTGGCGCCGTAGATGGACTCGCCGCCAGTGCCATTGCCAGCAGTAAAGTCACCGCCCTGGATCATGAACTGCTTGATGACCCGGTGGAAGCCCGAGCCCTTGAAGTGCAGCGGCTTGCCCGCCTTGCCGACACCCTTCTCGCCGGTGCACAGAGCCCGGAAGTTCTCGGCGGTCTTGGGGACAACGTCATTGTACAGCTCAAAGGTGATGCGGCCAGCTGCTTTTCCGCCGATGGTGACATCGAAGAAGACGCGGCTGCGAGCCTTCTTGGCCTCGTCGGAGCTCATGGTGGATGTGGAAGAAGAGGGTATCTGGTACTCGGTGACGACGACGCGATCGCAGGGCGCAGACAGAGAGAGCTTTGGAAGAGTCGTCAGCGGTGCGGCCAGAAGCTAACAATGGCAATGTTGTTGGGAAAGAAGAGCAATTTGGCAGAATGGAAGGCCTGAAACTCGAGGTCACACACAATGGCTGCGGGTAGCCGGCGTGGGAGAGCTCTCTGGCGCCTGGGTGTTGGTGCCTTTGTTTGGTGGGGGTTGGTTGGCTGCGTGCTCACCTCAAGTTGCTTGTTCGTTGTGAACAGCGGGCGACGACTGGTTTTTGTTTGTTTCTAAAATAAACGACACAAAAAGGCAAACCACAACCAACAGAACGAGGTTTGCGAGGTGATCTATTTTCCTCGCCGCAGCACATGCATGTCTGAGGCAGGGACGTTTCGTGAAGCTTCGATGGTGGGGTTTACATCTAAGAGGGGCATTCTGGGGCTGGCGGGCTTGGGGCCAGCCGCAGGGCGCTAAGCTTGTTTCGGAGAGTCGGGGTGGCTCGTAATTACTGTTCTGCGTACAGAATAATTACTCCGTCCGACGTAGTTATTTCGCTGCTCGACATGACACGAGATGTCGATCCTAGTCTGGGAGTGGGCAGCCTCCATTTTTCGCTTGCATTTATTTGTTGTCACGGGGTCGACAACGTCGTGGCGTTCCAGCCCCAGACTCTTGCATACCTCAGTACACCGGGCCGAGTCGAAATGGGGCCGAGGTCGTTAATTATTCCGTGACCGATTCTGAACGGGCTCGCGGGCGGCCACTAAGCTGGCGGTTGTGCGGGTTTTGTCTTCTTGTCCTCCTTAGCCTCCTTTGGTTGTACGGACAGCTCTAATGTCACCTTTTCCAACGTTAGCAGGCGTTGCGAGAAACCGTGGTGGGATGAGGAGAGGCCGAACCGGTCCGTCGTTGACCAGAGCAACTTGCATCATGGCCTGGAACACACCGTCCTTCACCCTGTCCGCGACGTAGCCCTCCTGCACTTTCTTGTAGAAGTACTCGTACAGTACCCTGGCGTCATCCCCGCCCATCGCCCCGTGGAAATCCGGTTTGGTGCCCTTTTTCGTCGAGGCGAGGAGTGTGAACTGGGAGACTGTGCGTGTGTGAGTGTCTCTACCATTGGGGCCAGGGCCGTGTTGCGCATGCTCACCACAGAGGACTTCACCGTTGATATCTTGGACATTCTTTTTCCACTACTTCCGTCTTGTCAGAGTGATGTGCGGGACAAGGGCGGCGGTCTGCGGTTGGGACTTTACATGGCCGCCCGATTCGTCGTCCCATAGCCTCAACCTCAGCACCTTGGCAGCTAATGAAGCGGCCTCTTTTTCCGTGTCTCCTGGCGCTACCGCGGCGAGTACGAGCACACCTTTGCCGATCGAAGACACCACCTGCTGGTCGACGGTGACCGAGGCCGAGAGGACTCGCTGCAGTATGGCTGCGGTGTTTCTTAGCTGACGGTTGCAGAAATGAAGCAAAAAGGGAGGGGGATATCATCAAAGACAGAGGCGTACACACATTTCATCGGATTTTGAGCGAGGCTGCTGGCAACAGAGATGGGGACTTGGGACAGCGATGAGAAGGGGGCTCAAGGGATCTCGAGACGTGGTTGAATGATACACCGGACCGCAGGAAGTTGGTGGAGTAAAAAAGCTAAAACGCTTTCGGCATTGCTCACCCAAGCAGGGCAGTATTGGAGAGGTCTCTGGGCACATGCCCCCAGATATTTGACATGGAAACGAGTGACTCGACAACGGGACAGTGTCGCTGCTTGTTAGTGCTCAGATAAGAAGACAACACCAGACCGAATCCTCTCGAAGAGACACTCTGAGATAGATGGTTCTGTCCCTCGCTCATTAATACACAATGTTACAGGTGCGAGTATTCTGTACAGTAACGTTCAGCGGACTGCACAAAAGCGGGCCTCCCGCGCCTGGCTGCGCTGTCTGGTAATAGCTCTTCCTTCCGTTTGGAGACAGCAAGCCGAAATGCCGCGGAGTCCCCCAAAACACATCCGTTGGCAAGTGGAAGTCTCTGGCATTGTCCTTAAAGACACAAACGAATGGGGGGTTTGAACTGGGTAGCCCGGGTTGAAAGGGATTTATGGATGTTGAAAATCAATGTATTTCTCCAAGTCTTCCAGCCAATCTGCGTTGAAATGGCCCCGTTTGCAGCCCATTTAACAGTGCCGCTAAGGGGCTACCGTGCCAGGGCCACGCGCCGACCACCAGCCGCCAGCCGCGCCGAGCTGGGCCTACCTAATCAACGTCTTCGAATTGCGACCTGCAGACGGACTTTGTTTCAGCAGCCGGCACCTCAATCAACCACTGCAGTTCCAGACCGCAAACGAGGCCACCAGACAGCCGCCCGCCTGTTTTGAACAATCCGGCCGCTCTTGTTTTAGCAGGTAACGTCTCCCCGCCGAGTGACGTGGTGCATTTGTTCCGGTTTTCTCCATCTGCGCATCGGAATTGACCTTTGGGGTTGTGCATCTTCTGTGCCTGCAGTGCATGCCGGTCGCCCACGCAACCCATCTCTTCACGCGATCACGAACCCAGCCGCCGGCTTTCGACCGTGCCGGCGAGCGAGCTTGACCGGACGAATCACACCACCCCGAGTTCTTTCCCGGTTCGCGGACCGCCTCCGACGAGATGGCAGCCCGGAAACTACAACAAGAAGTCGACAAGTGCTTCAAGAAGGTGGCCGAGGGCGTTGCCGAATTCGAGGGCATCTACGAGAAGATCGAGCAGTCGACAAACCAGGCGCAGAAGGAGAAGCTCGAGGACCAGCTCAAGCGCGAGATCAAGAAGCTGCAGCGGCTGCGCGACCAGATCAAGACATGGGCCGCCAGCAATGACATCAAGGACAAGGCGCCGCTCCTAGAGCAGCGGCGACTGATTGAGACGGTTTGTATTCCAATCGGCGCCGACGTGGCCTGGCCAGCAGACTTACCCGCCTCTCTCTATCTAGCAAATGGAAAAGTTCAAGGCTGTCGAGAAAGCCATGAAAACCAAGGCGTACTCGAAAGAAGGGCTATCCGCCGCCGCCAAGCTGGACCCCAGGGAGCAGGCCAAGATGGATGCGAGCGAATTCCTGAGCAGCATGGTCGACGAGCTGGAGCAGCAGATCGAGACCCTCGAGGCCGAGAGCGAATCAATACAGGCCACCATGAAGAAGGGGAAAGGGCACGCCGCCAAGGCAGAACGCATAGCCGAGATCGAGCGCATCATCGAGCGGCACAAATGGCACCAGGGGAAACTGGAGCTGATCCGGCGCTCGCTCGAGAACGGAGGCGTGGAGCCCGACCAGGTCACCGACCTGGGAGAGAACATCAAGTACTACGTGTCGGACGGCATGAACGACGATTTTATGGAGGACGAGACCATGTACGACGAGCTGAACCTGGAGGACGAGGAAGACCAGTACGGCATGGGTGTGGACAACGACAGGGTGTCCTCACAGGATACCCAGTCGGTACAGGACGACGCAACGCCCGAAGTCGAACCGAAGCCGGCAGGCGTCCCCGTCGCAAAACCGCGCAGTGTGGTGGATGCAGTGGCAGGGTCAGCCGTGCGGCGGCCCTCGACGCAGCTCAAATCACCCCTTCCGACGCTCGCGACCGTTCACAGCACGCCGCTGCCGACCCTCAGCAATGGCGCGGCAGTCGGCGGCGGCATGAAGCCGGCAGCGGCGCCGATCAGGCTCGCGGGCGAGGGTTTGAAGTATGCCAGCGCCGCGGCGGCGGCCGCGAACAACGTCGGGATTGCCCCATTACCCCCGCCGCCATCAGCGACGCCAAGCATCTCGGCCGCCTCGTTAGCATCAGCCCAAGTGAGGACGAGTGCAGCCAACTCCCCAAGCGTGGCACCGATACAGCCGGCGTCGCAGGAGAAGGCGCCCAATGCTGCTGCGGCATCAGCAAGCGGGCCAATGGCGGCCCCCCAACCGGGCAAGGCGACGGCAAAGGGGAAAGCGGTGGCGCAACCAACAACCAACGACGCAGCCGAGTCCTCAAAAGGTTTGGATAAACGACTTGTGCGTGCCATCGGATGCAAATGCTAATGCACGGGTCCTACAGCAGGGCAAACAAACGGCGCGACCAATGGCATCAGGCCGATCGAAGAGGCCGAGGAAGAGGAGGAGTCGATATACCACCTCCCCGCGTCTCTGCAAGATTTGGTGGAGTCATTCGAGGTGACAAGGAAGCGGCCCGCGGCGCCGGTGAACGCGCCTGCGACGCAGAGGATGCAGGCAGCATCGGAGGCGAACAAGCCCGGCATCTTGGACGCCGAGCCGCCGCGCAACTACCAGCCGGAGGTGAGGTATCACTCCCACACGCGGTTCCCGCAAGAGCCCCTGTCCATATTCGACGACCCGCGGCTCTACACACGGATCGATCCGGACACGCTCTTCTACGTCTTCTACTACAAGCAGGGCACATACCAGCAGTACCTCGCGGCGCGCGCGCTGAAGGACCAGAGCTGGCGGTTCCACAAGCAGTACCAGACTTGGTTTCAGAGGCACGAGGAGCCCAAATCGATAACGGAGGAGTTTGAGCAGGGGACGTACCGCTTCTTCGACTATGAGAGCACATGGTAAGGATGCGCTGGCGTGTGCCAAGAACGACGGCGTGCGGACATTGGGGCTAACCAGGCGCAGGATGAACCGGCGAAAGGCTGACTTCAAGTTCGCGTACAAGTTCCTCGAAGACGAGGTCTGAGTTGTCGCGCGTGCATATCCCCCAAAGAAACGGGGCGGCGGGCTGCGGCGGGCGGTGGCATGTGGCAGGTATGGAGTATGCTTCGGTGTTCTGTATGGGTAACGGTCTCCTTTTCGGGGCGGGAGCTGGCTGGTTTATGGGAGATGGGGGACGCGGCCGCGTCACCAGCATTATCTTCGATGAATGGCAAGTCAACACGACTGCCTGCAGCCGTCGAATCGTTTGCGGTTGCATTCTCCGAGACGCCATGAGAATCCAGCCGGCTACTATGTATGAGTAATGTGCAAGCCACCGCCAGCGGTCCCAGCAGTGCCAGCCAATCCACAGCAAAGGTGCCCGCCCACCCAGTGGCAGTTGGCCAGCAGGCTGTCATGGGCATGGGCTGCTTGGGCAACTTGACCGTCGACGTTACCAAGGCTGCCATGCACGTCGGGTGTTGGTATGTAATGTGCCTCTGCGAGGCTCGGCTCAGCAAGCCAGCCACCCTTCATATGCTTGTGCTGTTTGCCTCTTTCTTTTACGTGGCCTGCTCCGACTCCTTCCCCGGACAGGACATAGTCCGCGATTTGTTTAGTTTCAACGACCTGGTCCGCGACTCAGACCGCGAGGTGTGGGTGAGACACGGGTTGGAATTGCAGCTGAGACGCCTGAGGCGTCTCCGGATGGACCACCCTCACGCTCCACCGTAAGCCCGCAAGTCTGCCTTGGATATCCGATCGGCAGTTCCAGGGAGGTTGAAGCCATGATTCCAAGGTGTGCCGGGCACGCACAGGTCAAGTCGCTTCCTCGGTGCCGGATTGGGACGACCGGCTTGTCGCCGAGCGATGGAGTTCGGCGGGGGCCGTCTCAGATGCCGGTGCATTGCCAGTATCCGTACAGCCTCGTCTCCCCCCAAACACGCCGCCTTCCCACGACCCTGATGAGCCTGACTCACACAGGGACGACCCCTCTCTCTGTGAAGCGGGCGTAGCTCGGGCGCAGTGGCCTCCACGGTGGCTTTCGGCGCAATGGCTGGCCAAGGACGGTAATCTAGCTGGATTTCCATGCCGGAGCTTCCAGTCCTCCCCGTCGCTGACGCCAATAAGACGCATGATCACCCGGGGTGGCTGGTTGGATCCGCGAATCATCGCGCGAGGAGCGCGTGTGGGTGGTCCTCCTCACCGAGAATTTAGGTGGCTCGAAGGAGGTGGCCCGGAAAGCTGGCCAACCTGCCTTTGCTGCACAGCATCGCTGCGCCAAGCCATGCACCGAATTGTCTTGTTAGGCGGCCCTGCCAACCTTGCATGCACTTTGCACCCTCTCGAGACCCTGCATCCCCCCCCACGACATGATTGGCGTTGCCCTGCCGCGTTTCCTCGACTTGGAAACAACCCGCGCGCTGGACGCTGCGACCAAACATGCACCGTGATGGCCACTGGTGCGCACCAGGGCCCAACCCGCAGTGCCTGGGAACGGCAAGGCATCCGCGAGTCCTTGGCGACCCCCGGTTCGCTCGATCAAGCGCGGCGCCGAACCAACACCGCACCAACATGGTTGCAAGGCTGCACGGTACCTCTCCATCGCCTACGGCCTCGGTGCGTGCTGTCATCGGCTCTGGCCCACCCTCGCCCACACACGCCCTGACGATTCCCAGAGCACCGTCCTGGGTGCTTGCGAGGCGGTGAAGCCCGTTCGTTTCACTGCTGTCCCCGGGCCGCCGTTCTCGAGGCCAGGTCCTCTCGATGACACCTAGGTCCTGCCTGATGATGTTGGCGACAAAAGGTCGGATTGCCTGTTCTGTCTTGTCCAGATTGGACCGATGCGCCTTGCTCAGACCATCCACGAGGCTCGTCCTACCCTCCCTGCCCTGCCGCGCCGAGTATCTGCCACACTCCCGCATGACCCGGACCAAGAGCTTCGCCCGATCGTCGCAAGGAACTTACGCAAGGTTTTGTTTCTAGAATCTTGCGCACCGAAGGCGGCGACATGGGACTGCGACATCGCTGTAATCACTTGGAGGTCCCCCGCTGTGCGCCCTGCCAAGCCGATTTCCCAAAACGACAAGCCCGAGACGGGGAGGTACTTACATCCAAGGTACCTGGCATCTCTCATCCGGCTGAAACTGCGTGTGAGCCGCCTCCCGTTGCCCCATTGCAGGGCCGTTTGGCGGGGGCTTTTCCGCCCGGTGGTGCCCCATCCACCCTCTCTCGCCGCGATCTCCTTGGGCATGGGATAGATATCTCACACCGAGGACTGGGAGGCCAGTTCGCGTCTTGTTGTCGTTTCCACCCGCTCCGCCCCAGGAGGAGACGGCTACCTGATAGACAGCACACACGGTATGTACCCCCACCTTTGATGCTTCCCGGGGCTTCTCTCCAATCTCTCGTCATCCTTCCGCGATCTTCTTTCGGGCGTTTCGTTTGCGGCGATCTCGGTGTGGCTATGGTAGCCGCGTCTCGTGTCTCGTGGTCCGGGGTTTATCAAGAAGACTGAGTGGTGGAGCTGGCGGCTCCAAGAGGCTCCCGCTCCGCCGCCCGGTCACATTCGGGGCACCCCTTGGCGGGACGAGATGTACGCCATCGGGCTGGGATGCCTGTGTTTGAATGGAGCCTCCTCTGTCACGGGCGTTGATGTGCTTTATGCGGTATATGTTACCGGGTGGCCGAGTACCGCACCATGCCTGTTTCGAACATACCCTCCTCCTCGACGATGCTTGCCTTACTTTAAAGTGAACGACGTTAAGCAGCCTCACTTTGTGCCCCGCATTAGTGGTTCACTGTGCGGACCGGGCATATAGTTACGGGATGGAGTCCTCCTTCTCAGCTTTGGTTCTCCGCCCTCTTCTGGTGCAGCTCGTCCAACACGTTGATCATCTGCACTTACACACGTATACTCTCCTCTCTGACTCGATCCAGTGGAATCCCAAGAGCTGAAACAACATCTCGGGCTAACCGGTTCACAGTCCGGTTCCTCGCGCGCTTTCCATCCCGCCAACCATCAACTTTGGTCACAGCTAGGCGTGGTTTTGATGGCATCACACCCAAATCCATCGTACTACGCCGCCTCCGGGGCGGACATGAGTCGGGATGTCAGCTGGCAGAGTCGTCCCGGTGCGGACATGAGCCGGGATGGCAGTTGGCAGAGTCGTTCCGGCACGGATATGGATCGTACGGTCGGCAGCAACTCCACAACTCTCACATCATACTCGGCACACTCTTCGGCGACGGCCTTCTCGACACACGATTTGATCTTCCCCAAAGTCGAGGCCGACCAGGCGTCATCATCGTACCCCGAGCTACCGGCCGTGTATGAAGACATCAACCACTTCCTCTCCGCCACCGGCGACCAATTCTCCCAGGAACCGTGCACTCCTAGCCCCCTGGAGCCCTTCACCACTCAGGCCGGAAGGGAGGACGCCGCATGGCAGGCCACCCACGCCGCACGTCTCATGATTACCGAGCCGCAATTCTTTTGGAACGCAAATCCGCTATTCATCACGTCCGAGGCTGTGGAGGGAGCTATCCGGGGGTACCGGGTTCTGGGTATCGACGACCCAGCCCGGCCTAGTGTCCAGCACGTCCTGTTGCAACATCTCTACCCCCGGTTCAGCGACTTGGAGCACTTTTCGTACCCCGAAATCAACCAGATCCTAAAGGAAGCCGCGTACCAGCTGCAAGTGCGCCTCGAGGGCCCGGAGGCGATCGGCATCTGCTACGTAGCCATCGCCGCAGTCCTTGCCGAGCTGATGGGCCCGGAACAGGCGGCCGGGGAGGCGAGCGGCCAAGAGCTGATCAATCTTGATGGCGCCGACTCCCTGTTCGACCCGTAAGTCTGCACGACGCCATAGTCAGTGCCATCATCCATCTCTCTCCTTGCTAACCAGGCCGCCCTCCAGAATCCCATCGTCACCACAAGACAAAGGCCGCTTCAAATGCACCTATCCCGGGTGCGGCAAGGAGACGAGCCGGCAGGCGGACCTGGACCGGCACTTCGTGACCAGGCACGCCGTCGCGGAGCACAGGCCCCAGTACACGTGCGACTACAAGCGGTGCGAGCGCCACGTCAAGACCTTCACCCGGCAGGACCATTTCCGCGACCACCTGCGCGTCTCCCACAAGGAGGACCTGCTGCGGCGCGGCGTCAGGGCCGACGACGCGTGGTGGGCGTCGTGCGTCTTCAGCACCTGGTGGCGCTGCTCCCGCTGCCTCGTCCGCGTCGACTTCGAGTCCAACGGGTTTGTCTGCGGCTGCGGGGCCCAGTGCGAGAAGGACCGGCAGATGTACCGGCTGAGGTCGCCGAAGCCGAGCGTCCCCCCGGCAGGGAAGGGCAAGGGCCAGCCGCCGAGGCGCCACCCGGCCGCCCCTCCAGCGTCTGCTCTTCGGAAACGCAGGACTTCTTCGTCTTGACTTGCCATCGAGCTCTGGTGACCTCGGTGGTAGGAGGGTGGTTTTTTATTCCCCCTTCCCCTGTCTTTTTCGTCCCCGCCGCGTTGTCTTCGTTAACCCCTTACTAGAGCTGTTTTAGTTGTTAGGTTTTCGATTCTTGTTTCTACGCGCGGATATTTTCTTCTTGTTTGTTGGGTACACACATATCATGCCCCATAAGTTGAAACAGATGAGGTTGAGTTCCGAGTGGAGCAAACCAGTAATAGGTTGCTTATTAGCGTCTGGACAGGCTTTCATCTTGTTTTCTTTCTTTTGTACTCGGCGTCCTGGTGGTTGTGTGTTTCCTTCTGTGGCTCTCTCTCTCTCTCTGGTTGGCTTGGGGGTGTGTTTCAAGGCTGACGACAAGTGCTACGATCAAGTTGGTGGGCAGACGGACACTGCCCAAATGGTTTCCCTTTTTCAGATTCTGACCCAGCTGCTCTGGTGCTGCTCCCAAGGAGCGGGCGGGCAGGCTCTGGGTCCACGTTTTGGAGGGGATGAAGCGAGCCCTCGGGGATCGAGGCTGTGTATTAAACGTTGTACGTTTCCTGGCATTCAGTGGCGTCCAAGGATAGACAGGATTGGGCGAGGGAGGGGACAAGGTGTCCTCGGTTGGGAGGAAAAGCGGACCGCTCACTGGCGGTTCACGCAAGGCTCACAAGTCGGATGCCTGTCGTTTTCGATGATTTCAAAAGTCCCGGAAGGCGGGAGGTCGGCCGTGGGGCTGTGCCCGGGCCAAGACCGCAGCCTGGCACGCCTGGTTGCCCGACCGGAAGTGTGGAGGTGGGGGAAGGAGTGGGGTGGATGCGGGGCTATCACACACCCTCGAGACACCCAACAGTACACGCTCCAGCCCCACTCAGCCCGCCCAACCCTCGAGACCGAGCACAGGGCGACGACGGCCGATGCAGGCAACCGGTCCTCGGGCCTGCCTGTCTGCCTTACATCTTGTTGGATAGGTCCAAGCACAAGCAAATAACAACAAGAAATTGACCCAATGTCCAACGCTGCGACGCTCTCTCCGGATTCTTCCGGGCTCTCAGCACGGTCTCCAGGAATGGGCGCCGGTGTCGACCTTGATTTCCTGTTCGTATATCCGGCGATATCCGCGACGTATCGCCGCCCGCCGGCTCGGCGTTTTGGCGCTAACGGGTGAGTTGTTTTCCGGCATCATGATCTTGACCCCGCAACGTGCGCTTCTCGCTTGCGTGCTCCTGCACAGCATCATGAGTGATGAGCGGCATGGCAGGTCTCAGACGCTCGGTCTCAAGTCTCTCAGAGACAGCCCGGACCAGATGATGTGACGGCAGAACCACCGAGCCCGCCAGAGCACCCCGCTCCCCGCCTGTTTCGTTTCATTGCCCCGGATCCAGGCGGACAAACATGATACATACAGAATAGTTCTGCAGCACAGATTCCGTCTTCCCGGGAAAACCAAGCACCACACGCAACCACAGCCAGCCAGCAGCCTGGGTGGTGGCGGTCCAACATTCTATTGATGTACATATTATCAGTTCCAGCGCTGGGCCAGCCGGCATGTCATCCGCATTCCTCCATTTTCAGGGTCCAGCAGTCCAGTGAGGGGATGCCAACCCCCCTGCCAAGCCGCGACAGCGGCACTGGCGCTCGTGCCCCGCCTTGCCGGGCAGAGTTTTACCCATCTGTCAACGAGAGGCCCTTCCGTCCCATCAATCAGTGACTGCATTTTGCCCGATCACCCGGACTGAGGCGCTGAGGCACAGAGGCACGAGACGAGGCACAGAAGGCACCGAGACCAGACGACGACGGTGTTGCGGCAGCGTGACACGGGAGCCAGCACAGCACATTTCATTCATATCAGGCTCAAGTCCTCTCCAAATCCCAGAGCTCGGACAACCTTGACGGCCTAGACATTGGAACTGAAACCACATTTGAACCACTGTGGTTGGTGCTGAAGCTTGTATGCCTATCCTCCCAATTTTTTACCCATTCCAGTCCACTATTTCCCGACTTCCTGTCGTCCACGCTCCACGCTCGACGCTCCACGCTCGACGCTCCACGCTCGACGCTCCACACTCCCGAGCGCCCACTTTCCAGGTTCTTCACTGACATCCGTCGCCGGCCCCCCAGCCTTCGCAGACCCCGCCAATCCCAAAGCCGACCTCCTGTGCCACCACCAGGGACCGCCGCATTGTTAACTAGCACCAGCTGCCCGGGTTCTCCCAGTCGAGCTCCAGTTTGAGACTTCAAGTTCCTCTCTGCCGGACGCAGTTGCCGCGGCCCACATCCCACACCCAATCAAGGCCCTCTTTGCTGCCTCGACACGCTTCTTTCCTCGGCTCTCGTTCGCCGGGCCTCTCCTATCACTTGCCAATTCCAGCTCCGAAAGCCCGACCTGCTGTCCCCGGGCGGCCCGATCCGGCGCGTCTTCTCACCCCGACCCCTTCACCAGCAGGCCTACATACTTTTTATACTTTCCCCTCCTTCTCCCCCCCCTCCCTCCTCCCACCATGTCGCCCGTCGCCTCCGCAGCCTTCCGTGCCCCCCTCCTTCGCACTCCCGTCTGGTCTCGCACCGTCTTGAACTCGGCCTCCAGCAGCTTCCGTGCCTCGTCTCTGCCCCGCGCCGCTCCCGTCTCCGTCTTCACCCGGATCAACCGCCGCACCATGGCTACCGACGCCCCCGTCAAGATCAAGGTCAAGAACCCCGTCGTCGAGCTCGACGGCGATGAGATGACCCGCGTCATCTGGAAGGACATCAAGGAGAAGTTCATCTTCCCCTACCTCGACGTCGACCTCAAGTACTACGATCTCGGCCTCGAGTACCGTGATGAGACCAACGACCAGGTCACCCTGGATGCCGCCGAGGCCATCAAGAAGTACTCGGTCGGTGTGAAGTGCGCCACCATCACCCCCGACGAGGCCCGCGTCGAGGAGTTCAAGCTCAAGCACAGTATGTTGCTCGCGTCAAAGGAGGGGACCGGCCGTGAGCTAATTTCTCCCGCACAGTGTGGCTCTCGCCCAACGGCACCATCCGCAACGCTCTTGGCGGCACCGTCTTCCGCGAGCCCATCGTCATCCCCCGCGTCCCTCGCCTGGTCCCCGGCTGGAAGAAGCCCATCATCATCGGCCGCCACGCCTTCGGCGACCAGTACCGCGCCAAGGACCTGGTCGCCCCGGGCCCCGGCAAGCTCAGCATGGTCTACACCCCGGCCGGCGGCGAGCCGCAGGAGATCGAGGTGTTCGAGTTCAAGAACGGCGGCGGTGTTGCCCAGACCCAGTACAACACCGACGAGAGCATCACCGGCTTCGCCCACGCCAGCTTCAAGCTCGCTCTCGACAAGACCCTGCCCCTGTACATGAGCACTAAGAATACCATCCTCAAGAAGTACGACGGCCGCTTCAAGGACATCTTCCAGGAGCTGTACGACACCCAGTACAAGTCTGCCTTTGAGGCCAAGGGCATCTGGTACGAGCACCGCCTGATCGACGACATGGTCGCCCAGATGATCAAGAGCAGCGGTGGTTACATCATGGCACTTAAGAGTGAGTCTCATTATTGCTCTTGCCCGCCTAAAATCCCTCACCTTCGTCTGGCCTCAAGAAGACGGGAAGAGAAGCTAACGCGGCGGGACAGACTACGATGGTGACGTCCAGTCCGACATTGTCGCCCAGGGCTTCGGCTCCCTGGGCCTGATGACCTCGGTCCTCATCACCCCCGACGGCAAGACCTTCGAGTCCGAGGCCGCCCACGGCACCGTGACCCGCCACTACCGCGAGCACCAGAAGGGCCGCGAGACCTCGACCAACCCCATCGCCTCCATCTTCGCCTGGACCCGCGGCCTGATCCAGCGCGGCAAGCTCGACGAGACCCCCGAGGTCGTCGCCTTCGCCGAGAGCCTCGAGCAGGCCTGCATCGACACCGTCGACATCGACGGGGTCATGACCAAGGACCTGGCTCTTGCGTGCGGCAAGACCGGCCGCGAGGACTATGTCACCACCAGCGAGTACCTCACTGCTGTCGAGAGGAGGTTGAAGCAGAGCCTGAAGGAGAAGCTTTAAGGGAGCCAATCATCAACCACCGGCAACTCCAACACGCATCGGAGGACAGGCATCTTGGATCTGGCACGGGTAGTAGGATAAGCCCGGATTTACGCACGACGTATCGACACATACATCTTTTTCGGTCCACCAGCGCGCATTGAACCAAGCGATGAGAACACCGGCTGGATAGACTTTGGAGAACAGGTCCTAGGAGCATCTGCATACCAGCATTTTCCCTGGACGTTGCGCACCCACCTCACTTGGTGGGAAAGCAGCGTCGCAATTGCCCATCACCAGCACTCTCTTGCATATGTCGGGGGTGTTTGGAGTTTAGGATATAAAAACTTCTTGTATATACAACGGTTCTGGGACAGTCAAGAATACAATGCCCAGGTATTTATTGAATCGCTGCCGTGTTCCCACGTCTCGGAGATATGTCCGGATCTTGAGACAAGTGAGTTATTACATGTACTTCACACACACAGGCCCTCCTCGTGAAAGACGGTCGAGTCCGGTCCGGCACGGTTGAAGACCATCGCGAAATTCGCACACTATAAAAAGAATAAAAAACGCCCTGCCCATGCCTATTTTCGCGCCACTGCCAAAGCAAACTTCCGATCTAAAAGCCCAGTCACCCATAATTACTGCCAACTCCTGACGAGAAAAACCGGCCGATGGGTCAACTCGCGTTGACGCCCTGATGATGATGGTGATACATATGCCCTAGGAGAAAATGCAGGCAGTTCTCCCTCTCCCACATGATGAAGAAAAACCGCCCCCCCGCCCGTCACTCAGTCGTCATCCCGCCACGGCGCCGAGGCCATAGAACTCTTCCTCGGGCCCTTGGAAGAACCCGAGCCCTTCTCATAGCCCGCACCAGACTCAGACGCCTCCTCCCGCCGCCACGGCGCCGACGGCATGGAACTCTTCCTGGCCCCCGACGGCTTGCCGTGACTCGAAGGATAGTCGGAGGGCCACGGCCCGCTCTTGCGCGGGCCCTTGGACGCGGCCGTCGGCGTGCCCTCGCCCGCGCCGCCGCCCTCGCTCTTGCGCTTCTTCTTGGTCGGCCGGCTCGACCCGCCCTTGGGCCGGTACCCGGGGTCGTCGTCCACGATCCGCTTCCGCTTGCCCTTGCCGCCGCCGCCGACTGTGCTCGGGGTCGCGGCACCGCCGCGGTCGCCGTGGTTGGCGTCGTCGTCCGCGTCGTCGTCGGCGGCAGCAGCCCGGCGCTTGCCGCGCGAGGCGCCGCTCGTTCCGCCACCGCGGGGGCCGCGCTCGCCCTTGCCGCGACGTCCGGAGCCGGGGCCGTGGCCGTGGCCGGCTTGGCCGTGGTGGTCGTCGCCGTTTTCTTTGCTGCCTGCGCCGGCGCCGGCGCCGTCCTTGTCGTGCTCGGCGTCCTGCAGGAAAGTCTTGGGCGCGTGCTTACGCAGCCAGTTGTAGACCGAGGTCGGGTTGCGCACGGCAAAGTCGCGCTGCGAGTCCTTGGGGTTGGGGCGGTCGGCGTGGGCGAGCGGTGCGAGGGTGGGAAGGGGAGCTGGGGCGGTGGTGCTGGTAGTAGTGTTGTTATCGGGGCCGCGGTCTTCGGCTGCGAGGAGCGCGTCGAGTTCGTAGAGGTAGTTGTCGAGGTCGTCAGCGGAGAGGAAGGACGGTGGGTGGGATTGACCCTGGGCCGGGTCGGCCGGCGAGTCCCGGCCGGCTTCGAGATCGGCGACGAGGTCGGGGAAACGATCCGCAGCTGAGGAGAAACGGGAATGTGGCACCTCCTGGAGAAGTTTCTTATAGAACTTGGCCGGGGTCGCGCCGGGCGGGGGGGTCGACGGCCGGTCGAGGTCGAGGAAGAGCGCGTTGTCGTCGTCGTCGTCAGCCAGATCGATGCTGAGGTCTATCCGCTTCTCAGGCGGGATCTGGGCCGAGTTGTTCACATCGAGGAGGAGATCGAGTAACCGACTAATGGATGGTCAGCAAACCACTCTGCCAAAGGGTAACAACAGCCGGAAAGGTGACAAAGCGCACTCTTTCTGCACGGCGAGCCTCCGCGCGGTGGCCAGGGCCTTCTGCTCGAGCCTAAGAAGCTCTTCCCCATCGTGCATCTTTTGGTCGAAGATGATGCGCATCTTACGGTACTTTTTCTTCCACGAGCGGTAGGTAGGCTTGTCGTCGGCCATCCTGGCGTCGGCGGAATCGTCCTCGGCTTTGACCTTCATGTCCAGTCGGCTGCGCGAAGCGACTTCCATCGCCTCGGTTGGTCGGGTTTGTGTTGTGTCAATTGAAACGTTCGATGCGTGTTGGGGTTGGGGTGTTGTGGGAGATGGAGAATTTGCAGCGGCGCTTGGAACACGGCGTTGGTGGCCTGTGCTGGGTCGGGAGTTGCGGGTGGCAGTGAGGAAGGGAAGAAGGGCTGAGGGCGAAGTGTTGATTGTCGCTGCGTGGTGTTGGACGGCGCGTTTTGGCCATGCACCACAGCGCCACGCCCCCTGCAGCAAGCAGCCCGGATCGTGATACAGAATACGGTAATCAACCCCGGAGTCGCTGGCAGTTCGCACAGAATACCTGTATCTTACTAGCCTTACACCAATGGAGTCCATGCAGTGCTGCAAAGTTAACGTAACGAGAGCTGCAAGAAACACAGTGATACAATCCAATACAAAATACACCAAACAATTCGATCTCGATTATTCCGTCTCCAGAATTTCCATCACCCCTCCAAGCGCCGACGCTCAACACCTCAAATCCTCGAATCGCAAAAAAACGAAGCACTTCCACGCCGCCCTCGGCACGCAACACAAAACCAGCCCAGCCCGTCCCCATTGCATGTTCCGCTCGCTCGCTCTCAAGATGGCCGAAAACGCAGCCAAGCGCCTCAAGACCGACAACGGCGTCGTCGCCATCGGCACCCACAACGGCCACTTCCACGCCGACGAGGCGCTGGCCGTCTACATGCTGCGGATGCACGTGCCGACCTACCACGGCGCCGCGCTGGTGCGAACGCGCGACCCCAAGCGGCTCGACGAGTGCCACACGGTGGTGGACGTCGGCGGCGAGTACGACGCGGCGCGCAACCGCTTCGACCACCACCAGCGCTCCTTCGCCACCTCGTTCCCCGGCCGCCCGACCAAGCTGAGCAGCGCCGGCCTGGTGTACCTGCACTTTGGCCGCGGCATCGTCGCCCGCCGCCTGGGCCAGCCCGAGGACAGCGAGCCCGTCGGCCGCGTGTGGAACAAGATCTACGAGAGCTTCGTCGAGGCGCTGGACGCGCACGACAACGGCATCAGCGTCTACGACTCGGCCGGGCTCGCGGCCGCCGGGCTGGAGAAGAAGTTCTCCAACGGCGGGTTTTCCCTGGGCGCCATGGTCGGCCGGCTGAACCCCAACTGGAACGACCCCGTCCCCGAGGACCCCGCGGCGGCGCAGGCGGCCGAGGACGCGCGGTTCGAGTTGGCCAGCCAGCGCATCGGCGAAGAGTTTGACCGCGACTTGGATTACTTTGCGAAGGCGTGGCTGCCCGCACGGGAGGTGGTCGCCGAGGCGTTTGCGGCGCGGGGAGAGTTCGACGGTGAGGGCCGCATTCTGGTGCTGAAGGGGCAGTCGGCGCCGTGGAAAGACCACCTCTACACTCTGGAGGGGGAGCAGCCTGAGGCCGGCAAGGTGCTCTACGTGCTCTACCCGGAGAAGCCCGTGCCGGATGCCAAGTGGAGGGTCCAGTGCGTGCCCGAGTCCAAGGACTCGTTCCAGAGCAGGAAACCGCTGCCTGAGGCTTGGAGGGGATTCCGCGACGAGGAGTTGGACGGGATTTCGGGCGTGAGCGGCTCCGTTTTTGTCCACGCCGCGGGGTTCATCGGAGGCAACAAGACTTTTGAGGGCGCGCTAGCCATGGCGAAGAAGTCGCTCGAAATTTGAGAGCGTTGCATCACCACGCCCAAGGCGGCTCCGTCGCGGCCTAAGCGGGTCTGTCTCTGACTAGCAGGTGTTGGGCACCCAGAGGGGGTCGAGCTGTGATGCCGACACCGGTCCCAACCCGAAAATAGCAGCCGCGGCTGGTGTGGCTTGCGAGTTGGAAGCCTCAGCAAACAAAATGGGGGTTGGAGAGCGCATCACATGGCCTCTGGTTGCGATGATTCCATCGAGATCTCGCCGGATTTTGCGGCCCAGAAAATCCAGATACTTGCTACCAATCAAGGAAGCCAACCAAACAAGCCTACATGTAATACAGATAGCACGAAACCCCAATCTGAGGCTGCCGTTCGGATATTCGCTACACACCTTTCCGCCCTGTCCGCACGCACCCCCCTGAACGCGAGGTTTCCGCAATAGGTTCCCGAATTTGCTCGGCTCCTCCCGACCAAAGCGAAATGCGGAGAGCGGTTGGAGTTTGGCGGTGGTTTGAAAACGACCGGTAGTGGTTTGTTGCAGAGCCGAGGAAGCGAACCCATAAAGCTGGATAGGTACAAAGAAAAAGAAGCAAAAAACAACACACTCAACAAGACAAATCCCATCCCCGATTCCTCTCGTCCTCCTTTGTCATCATCATCCGGGAGAGTCAACCCAACCCAACGCCGCAGTAGTTTTTTTTTCGTAGTCTCGTAAATCTCGAATCACCGAATTGCCGCTGGCAGCTCGTGAGATGAAGCGCAATCTCCAAGGAGGATGCCAATACAGCCCCTGCTTTGCTTGTTTCCCAGTCGTAACACCAGTTGGTGTGCGTGTGTCGGTGCGTTCAAACTCACCCCCGGAGGGGGATTCCCTGCTGCTCGCCGGCGACGGCTTGGGCGGTTCCTTCAGCGGAGTCGACCGACTGCGGCTGTTCCTCCGGGTTGGCGGCGGCGGCGGCACCGTCGACGTCCTCGGCGCTGGTCTCGCGGTTCAGGAAGCTGCTCTCCTTGACGGGGCTGCCGGCCTGCATGCTCGCGTGGTGCTGGTGGTGGTGATGGGGGTGCAGCATGCTGCCAATGCCGTTGGGCCCGCTGACGGGGCTCGAGAGGTGCGGGATGTTCTCGGGGACCGGGTGCTGGCTGCCGACGGCGCCCGTGTCGACGCTATCGCCCTTGCCGGCCTTGTTCATGGCATAGTCGCCGCTGTCGAAGTACTTGCGCTCCTTAAGGTGCTTGGCGAAGTGGTCGCTGCGGCTGGGCAGTTTGCCGTACAGCCGGAAGAGCCGCTGCTCCTCGGGGGAGAGGGACTGCGGGGTTGCGTGTTAGCGATGGGGTGGCATGCCTTGATACGAACGGGTTCGTCGAGAGTGAGGGATCGCCACAGCCTGGGGACGGTAAAGTCGAAATGTCGACAGCGGAGACGAACCTTGATATCGACCTTCTTTGCCTGGAGAGGGTTCATGATAACGACTTTCCCAGTGGCTCGTTCGTGCCCGAGTGATGGTCAGTTCGATTGGGCGGATGGTCAATCAGAACCTCGGGTATTGTTGGGTGCTGTCGAATAAAGCTTGCTGGGGGAATCCCCTGTTCCCGAATCGTTGAATTCGTCAGCCTGGATGGTGTGCAATCGTTCCCGTTTTATCGCCGTTGGTGAGGGGCAAGGTTGCAGTTCTCAAGGTGCAAAGGCGGGATGGGATGGTGGTGGGTGGTGGTGCACTGCAGCAGAGGGGAGGTGGGGTTTCGTCACTTGCGGCCGGGTCTGCCTTGGCGGCCGACGAGCAAGCTTCAGTGGGTTTCCCGCTAACGGCAGCAAGACCCCGCTGAAAGTGTCTTCTGAAACGAGTCTGGGAGGCGGGATGAGCAACGTTGGCAGCTTGAGCGTGGTAGTAGGCGGTCCAGTCCAGTATTTGGGGCATTATTACTATCAACATGCACAGCAGCCAATTTATACATCTTTCTTCAATCAACAGCTGATCACTGTTGATGTTGTTCTGTGCCAGGAGATGACATTCATGCGGTTGCCAGAGCGATCCCTGTCCGCCGTTGAGATGTTACTGCAGGACCTCTCCAGGCCTGGAGAAAGCACCTGCGCTCGAGCCACTTACCGATCCCTGCGTCAAAATGCAAGGGATGCTCCAGCAGCTCCAGCGGTGGGCTGCCAGCTGCAACAACAGCCGGTGTTATCCAGGGCCTTTCTGCCCACTTCCCGCTCAAGATGTCTCCATCCATGCTGCAATATCGAACCGCCAATCATCGAACCATACCCGTACCACTTGGCAGCTGGGTCGTCTCTGAGTCAGAGCTGTCTCCATGGATCCGGGATGGCACAACAGCAATTCGTGACGTTTCCCAGCCCCCGTTGAGGGTTTCATGACAGGCACGCGCCAGCAAGAGCCCGCTCAACTTTTAAGGCTTCGTTGTGATGATCTACGGAATGCGAGAAAAATAAAGAGACTCCCAGACGGGCAGTCCTCGCGAGAAAGAGCCAAATAAAACTCGCGGGACCTCACTCTAAGGTGCAACCTCCACCTCCATTCCCCGGTTTCCAACTCCAAACCAACGCCACCACCAGCATCCATCACTCACCTAGCAAGAGTAACACCCCTGCCCCTCCAAAGCCAACAAGGCAAACACCCCCCCCATAACCGGCCGCGCAACAAAGTACGGCCCCCCCGCCGGATACCCACCCGTAACCGAGTCATACAGATCCGTCATGGCACGGTCACTCGTCGTCGCGCCGACCCAGCGCGCGAGCTTGGACACGAACATGTCGCGCGTCGACGGCGCCGCGACGGCCGCGGCAAACATCTCCCAGTCCGACTTGGTCCAGGTGTGGCGCGTGTCGAGCGCCACGCCGTACTCGGAGGCGACGGTCGGGTAGAAGGCCGACTGCATGGCGTAGATGGAGGGGGGGATGAAGGACAGGGAGAGGAGGGCGTCGGCGTAGATGTTGTAGAGGAGGCCTGGGCGGGGTTAGTTTTATTCCGCGTTGGTTAAGAGAAGGTAAGGGAGTTACCGTGGCTGTCGTTGTCTCCGTAGCTCAGGGTTGTGTGGGGCGGGTTTGCCTTGGTGTTGATGCCCAGCTCTTGCCAGCCCTTCAGATATCTGTCGGCGACCTCCCCGTATGAGTCGTCGTTTTTGGTCAGCTGGGCGATTTTGGACATGGCTTTGAGCCCGATGATGCCTTTGATGGCCAGGTTCGTCTGGTTGCTACACGGAAATTGTCAGTGAGGCTACGGGTTGTATGGAAGAGGAGACATACACCAGAGTTCCGGCAAAGTCATCCGTGCTGAGCTGGTTCGCGGGGATGAGCGACTCCTCCACCAGGAACTGCGCCCACTGGGCCAGCCTGGGGTAGTGAGCCGAGAGGTAGGCGGTGTCGCCGGTGCGCTGGGCATAGGCGAGCGTCATGATGATCATGTTGCCGCACTCCTCCAGCGGCATGGGCTCGTCGTTGCCGTCCGGGTAGCCCTTGGCCACCGGGAAGGTTCCAAGATCGTGCTCGGCAAAGGAATTCGGATACGCGCCGCTCTCCTGGTTCTCATACAGCGGGTTGAGCAGGTATCTGCCGAGTGTCGCGTTGAGATACATGAAGATCGGGTATGCCGGGAAGATGACGTCGACGGTCTGGATGTCGCTGTTGGAGCTGATCTCCTTCAGGAAGATGTACGGCTTCGAGGGTGTCCCGGCATACTGGAGCGCGCCGAAAGTCTGACGGACGGCGAGTGTGGTGATTAGGGCGTAGTCCTTCCCTGCAACTGCCTCCGAGTCGCTCCGGATACGCTCGTCAAGAGCCGACGACGCCTCGCACGCGTGTTGGTAGTCGTTGTAGAAAGCCGCCACAGCCGAAATCTCGTCTTTGTAGTAGGATGACCAGAGTCCTGGCACCGGTGTCAACTGCCGGCTCTGGCCAGCAAAGTTGATGACGTGGTCTTGGACGAGGCCAAGGGTAAAAACCCTCTCTACATCGTCGTTTGCTACCTTGCCCAAGTCGTGGGAGAAGGCGAATACCGGCCTGGAGATGGTCAGCACGGGTCTCTTCACCAAGCTGCCGTCTGTCAACGGCGGTGGGATTCACCATTGCTCGTTCACTGGTCTAAAGTTGGACTCCTTGGTGTTGGCGAGAATCCTGTTGTTCGCAAACCGCCCTCGTACCGTGGTGTCGGCGCCAATCTGCCATGTCAACTATGCGGGTGGTGTCAGCTTGAGAAGCAGGTAGACGGCGGACTAAATGACCTACGCCATTGTTGGACCGGGTGGTCAGATACCAGGTGCCCCAGCTGGCAATCTCGCTCGCTTCCTTGAACTCCTCTTGGGTTTTGCGGAAGAACTTGTGGTAAACAAGATCACCAGAGTTGCTAGAATCCCACTGCACGACCTGCTTGTTATCACCACTGGCCCATTCTGCTCCCGCTGTTAGCAGCCCGAAAGGAATCCAGGAGGAAGAAGCAGGACAGTCGTACCCCCGGAAACATCCATGTAGACCTGAACGTCGTGCGGGACTCCGTCAGAGGACCTGGTCTTGGTTGAGATGTAGGAAAACTGCTGCGACTGTCTCGCCATGTCGTCCGAGTAAACCGGCGACAGGAAGGTGACTGTCATGAGCACTTTTCCAGCAACGTCGAAAGTGAATATGCTCTTCGTCGACGTGTACTCGAGGGACAGCTGCTTGACGAGGGCCGACCCTGGCGCGCCTCCCATCCAGTTGTACGTGGCTCCATCAACAGACACCAGACCTTGCCAACCCAGGATGTTGCCTCTGTAAAATTAATCAGTCATCAGAGACCCGGTATGTATGTTTGAGTGAGGATAGCCATTACGTCCAATGCCGCGGCCAGGAGCCCGGCAGGATACCCCCGGACCCTCCTTCGAGCCAGGAGTTCAAGTATGGCGACCTCACGGCCAGAGGAACTGCAGGCGGCCTTGCCGGTGTGAAGCTTGATGCGGCGCAAAGGTTGACTGCCATGGCTGCCAAAGCGGCCAGCATGGTTAGGAACCTCATGGTTCTCTTCCACACGTGTAGCGAGGCGGAATAGGGAACTTGAGAAAAGAGAATTGGGCGAGTCTCAATCTTTCAGAACTAGAAGATTACTTGGTCAAGAGACCTCGAGAAACGGCTCTCAAAAAGATGGAGATACGCAGGGCCGTCGGTATTTTGGAGAATCGAGGGCTGGAAATGGGAATGGCTGGAACGGTCGACCGGGGGTTTTGTAGACGGGGCGCGGCATTGGAAGAGCAGCACAAGGCCAGGCACAAGATGTTGGGATGAGACTCACGAACGGTCATACAGCAGCAGTGAGGAGGGGTGAACCCTTTTGGTCTGAGGTACCGTCCACGCAACAAGCCCCGAAGGGGGTCAAGGGATCTCCGAGAAGGGACGGGGAAGAGGAAGGTGGTGGGGGTAGGTAGTATATAGCGGTAACAGTAGCCAGGCATTTGCTCTCTAGCGGTTGTAACTCGCCCCAGACAGCGAAGGCATACCGGGCCAGAAACCACCGAGGGTCCGGCGTCGAGGGTCTGGCGATGAGTACTCCCGTATCCGCGGGGAGTCAACCGGGGAGTAGCCGCGGGGCCTGCTCATGGGCCTCCCAGCCGGCGCGCATGACGTAGGACAAGAGACGAAGTTTGTGTCCCATGCCAAGAAGGAAAGGTATGCCAACGCCAGCCAGGCATGGGGTATGCGGTGACATGATCACACGCATACCAGCTGAGGGGGTCTGGACACCTCACACAAACCGCGATGCATTTCTAGCCGCGGACCGGATGACCCACGTCCCAGGGGAGGCAAGCGTGGGGAGCGTGTCAGGCCTCGTAGTACCTATATAATGGAGCCCCAAGCAGTCCTCGAACATCCTTTCAAAGAGCCGTATTATGTACTTGGTACTGGACGGGAGTTCGAGGGGGCCGGGTTTCCACGAGTTGGAAAGCTGCCCGGAGTCAGGATGGAGCCGGCCCGGAGGATGGCCCCGGAATGTGGGCCCAGCGGCAGTCTGCAACCCTTACCACCAGCCACCGCGTGAAGGAACTCCATCCGGAGTGTGTGGCCGCGGTCAGGGAGATTGGCATCAGTCCAGGGGCTGTGGAAGATGACGGCATTATCGGACCCGAAAGACGGGCGACCGCGCCGTGGGTTGAAACAGGTCTCGTGTCGTGGAAAGCAAGAAAAGAAGAAGAAGAAAGAGAATAATCAGAAAGAGACCAAGAATGGATCCCCTTGCCATTCCCGCCCTTGGTTGCCTTTCCCGCAATTTCTCTGCATCACCACCCCGCGGTTGCATGCCGAGGATGGAATCTGGGGGCGGCAGGTGAACGTCTGAAGTGAGGTGAGGTCAACAAAATATTTCGAGCGGAATTAACCCGTGATAGGCCGAGCGCCTGATGATCATCACCTGGGATGGGAGGAGGGGCTATCGATTCGCGCCTTTTCCCCACAGCCAACCCTCGGCATCCACGGGCCCAACCCGCTGTGTGAACCCTCCCCCACGCGCGCAACGTAGGAGGGCAGGGTCACCGGGCCGAGACAGTGCAACACGGCCACCACCACCTGCCAATTATCAACGTCGTGTTCTGAAGGCGGTAGGTGTCTGTGTTCGGCATTGGATGTTTTTCGGTCGCACAAGCACGGTGCCAAGACCGGGTCAGTGGACGGGCAAGAGTTGCAGGAGAGGCACTGCCCCTTGTCCGTCAGAGAGGACTACACCCAAGAACCAGGGAAGCTTTGCGCTTACACAGTCGGGCGGCCGAGGTCTCTCCGACTGCTATCCTGAATATATTCGTATGCCGGTACCCCGCGCCTCAACAGGAAGGAGAGTAATTCCAAGACTCAGGGCGGTAGTTGTGTCCCAGCAGATTTGCCATGCTGCTTGCTTACTGTATGTGTGTGTGTGTGTGTGTGTGTATGTGTGGAGGTGTGTGTTATGCCACATGCAGGACAGCCGCTGTTCCTGCAGGCTGTCAGTCCGGGCTATTCTCGAACGAACATCACAATCGACCCAGAAACTAAACAGTCAGACTAGAAGGGTATGAGCAGAGAAGTTTGGTAGTCGCCGCCACCACATGTCAATTTAAACGTTCGTGATCAATCAACAAGCACCTCGTCGGCGTCACAAGACCGGCTGTTCTCTCTACTCAAGTCCCAAGATCCAAGAACTGCAACAGCTGGGTGTGCCTCTTGTGCCCCTGCCGTGATGCCCTTGTGTGTTGCGAGCCCGGAGCAACTCTAGCCCGGGCCAGCTCATGAACCTGCGCACTTCGTCTTGGCAAGTTGGACGATTCCCGGCAGGGCGCCAGTCGGTATGCCGTACAACAGCGCATTGGGTCTGTTTGTGCCCAGTCCACAGGGCCACCACGTGCTTGTGTTTCCATACCGTCCAGGTACCGCAAGTCAGAGGGCGCTTAGGAGCGGTGAAGGGGCGGGAATCCGGCCAGGGGCATCCGGCCGCGAGGAATTTTAGCCTCGTTGCGCCTCATCCAAGTGGCTGGCCAATTGTCAGCAGTGACAAGGCGGCACTAAGGGGATGTCATACTTGGCTGCCTCAATGAATTGATCCTCTTGCACATGCCTGGATAGCTCTGAGCAGAGAACAGGAGCGAGCTACCAAGCTGGTGTGGCCAAATCGCACAAAGCTTGGGAAACGGTAGTACGTGTCCTACCGTCAGCACCGCTAACCGGCCGTCGCCTTGACTTCCCGTCCCAGTCATGCAAGGTATCCAAAGAAGCTTCGCAGCATGCGACCGGACGGAGCGGAACAATTGGAGAGGCCAACGGCGTGCCGGGGCCGCTGAAGAGCCGACGAGCGAGTTGGGCCGGCTACCTGTCCTGACTCACGAGAACTTTGAAGATGGCCATAGGCCCTGGCTCATCGGCCTACAGCCCTTCTTTGGCGAGCATGTCACCAATGTCGAGATAGAATGCCACTGCGTTGAACCTGCAAGAGGAGATTTGTATCAGAGCAATGGCCGAGACGGCGAACAGCAGCGCAGACTTACGATGGCGGATGGCCCATCCACTTCTGCACGGTGAACCGCATCCTGTTGCTCCAGTTGATCAGGTCCAGATGGTTGACGCCCACCAGGGTGCCGTTGTAGGTGCCCCATTTGCTGCTCTCGACGCTGACGAGGCCATCATTGGGCCCCTCGCGTTCTTCAATCACGCGATGAGAGTGGCGGAAGGGACTCAAAAGGGGCGGTTTATCCTTGACCATGGCACCGTACGAGAAGTAGCGCACGGTCGGGTCGTCGGGCGTCCTGGGGTTGAAGTCGTCGACCATGTACTTTGTCGTCAGCTGGGCAAACGCGCTGGGCTCCCACCCCGTCGTCCGCTGCCAGAGATCGTACAGGCGGGGCAGATAGAGTGGCCCGATACCGTCGATGAGGTAGTCTGCGAAGGGGCTGCCGTGGTGCGGGGTGGCGATGGTGATGAGCGACTTGACGTCGACGCCGGCCGGCTGGAGCTGGGAGATCATGTACCGGGCGTCCAGGCCGCCCATGCTATGGGCGATGATGTTGACGCTCTTGCCATGAGCTTGGGCCTCGATGTCCTCGGCCAGCTTGGCGGCGCGGGCCTCGATGGAGCCACTTGGGGGCACCGTGGCGGTGATGACCTGGGTGTCATTGGCAGTCAGGGCTTCCTTGATGCCGCGCCAATAGCTGATGCTCGGCAGGTAGGATCCGGCCAGCTTCAACTCGGCGAATCCCAGCAATCCATGGGCTAACACAATGGGGTGTCTGGGGGCTCCTATGGCGCAACGTGTCAACGCCGTCGGCCGACACCAACCTGGGGGTCAACAACACGGGGGGGCGGGGGGCTGCGCACGGTAACTTTCTCTGAGAAGGGCGTAGTCGTCGGCAATCTCGGTGCCCAGACCCTTGATCCGCGCGTCTGTTTGGGGGATTTGGCGGTAGAGCGGTGCATAAGCGCCGAAGCGTCGTTTCTGTGATGCAGGTCGACAGGTCGTCTGATGGTGTGCTGCACGAGCGCGGCACATGCGCGCGACAGGGTTGGGCCATGGCGCAGACGCAGACACAGACGCGGACCACGAAGCCACCCCCGCCAGTCCCCTCCTCATCGGTGGTCTGCTGCCTGTCGATGGTTTGGCTGCTGTCCGCGGTTGTCTGTTGGGTGTTGTCCGCTCTCGAGATGCAACGTCAAGATTGTACAGAATATTCTGGAGGCCGATCGCAGAGAAGCAAGTGGTAATCAATCGGGCAGATCTCGAGATCCAGATGCTCCGGCCTGTTTATCATTCCGCAATTTGTGATGATGATGCCCGAGTCCTGCTGCAATCCGGCTTGGACCCCTGCAGGCAGACGCCGGGATGCACGAGTTTCGCTGTTGGTTGAGAAAGTGGTCCCATTTGAGCAACCACAGAAGCCGATCTCCGTACAGTGTCTAGACAAGAGTGCACGGTACAGAAACAGCACCAACCCTCAACGTTCGTTCATGCGAGAGAAACGCCAGCTTTTCTTCAACAACCAACACCAACCAGACCCAAACTCCGGCTCCAGTCATCATCACCATCATCCGCCCTTCATAGCTACGGAATAAATCCACACTCTGGTCATCATATCTACAGTACCTCCCGTAACCGTCAGGCTGGTCGGGTCGATGTGTTTCGGGCGGACAGGGAACCAACTCTGTTCCCCAACCCATCACAGATGCTGAGTTGCAAACCTAACCAAACCCAAACCAAACCAACCCGATCCGACCAGCGCAGTGTGTCGGCTCAAGCGAGTCCGCCGCCGCGCTCGAGCAGCACTGTGATGGAGACCCCCAAACGCGGCGAGGACGTGGTCCAGCCAGTCTTGTGGAGTCGTCCCAAGCACACTGTGTGCGATGCAGTCGGGTGCAGTCCCTTCGACATGGTTATTTTGCCGACCGCGGCAGCCTCCGCCCGACCTTATTGATCCTCGCCCGGCCCCTGGCTCCCGATTGGCCCAGCGCGGGCATGTGCGGTGGCATGCGTGGTGGCGGTCGCGAACCAACAGCCAACAGCACTATCATCCGCATCGCAGACGGCCAATCGAGTCCCGCGGTGGCGCGCCGCAGCCTGCTCGCCTTCGCTGGTCCAGATCGGCAACGGTGCGATGAAACAGTGACCCATGACTCAGGGCGCCCCGATCGGCCGCAGACGACGAGGCTGCCCGTCTCTTTGTCTGCCCTGCCCTTGGACCGTGGGACCGTGGGACACACATGTCCAGGAACCCGGGGAGGACTGTCCGGGATGAGATGGGGCTCGAGTTCAGAAGACGCAGTATACTGGCACATCACGACGGGGCGGTTTGCCCACCGCTTGCATGCGTCGGATCACAGCATCATCTGGCCGGATATCGACCAACGAACGGAGCTGGGCATCATCTGTTGATGCTGCTGTGACAGTGGCCCCGGTGGGTAGTGTACCTAGGTTCCCAGTGTCGTCCGTGATGCGACGATCCAAACTCTCTGCGTCCGTTTAGGTGTTAGTCCGGCTGTTGGTTGATGCCTTCACCGATAAGCCTACCCTCGGCCCGTTCCTTAACGGCCAGAAGAGGCGGAGCCGGTCCTCCTGGCCCTCCTTCGTTCTTCCACACCCTTGTCGCACTGCATGTCCCACCCCCAGCTCTGCCTGCATGTTTAAGCGCCGTGGACTCTAAGTGCCGGACTGTCGGAGCCACTCCCGACTGTGTGTACTCGACAAACATGTCCCGCACCGCAGGCGAGGAGCATATTTACCATCCGTGCTGTCCTGCCTTTAGCTTCCTGTGTCTCTTGACCAGCTCGCTTTCTCTTCCTCTCACATGTGCCGGTGGCCAGTCCATGCCCGACTGATGCCGGACCCATCCGACAACCATCGTTGAGGGCGAAGTAAAGCCTCTCGATACCATGCTGGGCTTCGAAGACTGCTCCGGGGACGCCTGCCCCACCCCGGCGGGCTATCTTGCCTACGGAGCACCCCCAGCAGGCAACGCCTTCATGCTCGCTGCGTTCGCCGCCTTGGTCCCGCCCGTTATATACGCCGGACTTCGCTACAGAGTCCTTCTGCAAACCTTGCTACTCCTGGCAGCCGTCCTCGTTGAGGTTGTCGGCCATGTCGGCAAGATCCTCCTGGTTGCCAACCCAACCAGTCCCGCATACTCCGTCGTGTACCTCATGGGGACACACTGGGGCGCCGTCTTGGTCGGCTCGGCCGTCAACTTGGTTCTTCCCCATGTGATGGTCCTCTATGGCGAGGAGTTCCGCCTCGTGTCGGACCCAGTCTACCTAAACATCTTCTTCTTCATCCTCGACATATTCACGCTGGCCTTTCAGTCGGTTGGCATAGGGTTTGCCGCCACCGCCAGCACGGCCACCGAGGTTCGCTTCCATGCCGGCCAAGAGAAAGTTTGTTCACTGACACATTGTCTCAGGTTTCTCAGGGGGTTAACATCCTGCTCACGGGCCTCGCCATTCAGGCCGTCAGCCTTCTTGCCTTCTTGGGGACATACCGATACTTCCGATACAGGCTTTCCCACCGCCGCTATATTCTCGATGACAGATACTCGCTCGTCTATCTCTCCCGCCGGTTCAAGTACTTCATGATCTGTACGTCCAACCCTCCTTTTCTTACCCAACGAACACGGCCGGTGTGCTAACACCACCCAGGCGCCCAAGCAGCAGTCTCCCTCCTCCTCGTCCGAACCGCCATCCGCATCGCCATCTTCGCCAACGGCCTAACCAGCGCCTTCGCCCGCTCAGCCATCACCTCCTTCCTCCTCGACGACACCCTCGTCCTCGTCGCAACCATCCTCCTGGTGGTCTACCCAGCAGGCCGCGCCTTCGGCATCGCCTGGTCCGCCACCTCCCCGCGCACTACCACCACCACCCCAAACCGGCAACAGCACGAGACCCTCCCGCTCCGCCTCCACGGCCACCGCCGCAACCGAAGCTACCCCATCGCCAAACACATCATCTCCCTGCCCAACCACCCCTCCCCACCCACCTCCCCGCGCTTCAGCCCGGGGTACACCCCCAGATCGGGCACCCTGCCGGGGCTGCCCGCGCACCCCTCGCCGCGCGGCCTGCCGCCCACCCCGGCGACGCCGCTCACCTCCCCGCGGAACAACCCGGTGCACCAGCGCGTGCCGTACGATGCGGAGCCGACGCAGACGGTGCCGTTTGT
>FTCU01000364.1_pt1 | contig 47431 bp, 60 predicted proteins | sample 1639521 | NCBI WGS metagenome assembly FTCU01 (sample SAMEA3914864, study PRJEB12502) | metagenome | biome: forest; material: soil | place: USA | collected 2012-03-12 | depth 0.3 m
ACTGAACGCGACACCAATTGGCCACGCAGCCAGCTCCCTGCACCTGCAAAGTCGAGATCGTCGATTTCCCACCCCGTTGATCTCGGACGACTTTGACATGGTCTTTTCAAGCTCGAAATAAATATTTTCGCATCAAAATGTGGATTCTACCGCTCGTCGGCTATCTCGGCTCCGCCGTGGGCTTCTGCTTCATGACACTGGCAATAGGTGGGCAGCTTTTCCATCCCGCCTCTCCCCCCCTCTTCCCGGGTGCTTCATGTGATGGTGGTGCTGACCGGGTGCCTCTTTACGACTTGTTACAGCGTCTGGCCTATACTACCTCTCCGAGCTCGTCGAGGAGCACACCGTGGTTGCGAAGCGCTTTTTGTCGAAACTCATCTACTCCATCATGGCGCTGCAGCTGTTCCTCTGCGTCGTCGACCGCTTTCCGTTCCTTCCGACGGCCCTGGGCATATTCTCACACGTCATCTACCTCGGCAACATGCGGCGGTTTCCCTTTGTCAAGCTCACCGATCCCCTATTCCTGGCCTCATGTGGTAGGTTGGCGTGGCAGTGCGTTGCGCAGTCGGACTGGGCCAGCAGCTGACTGAGCCTCGTATTCCAGTTCTCGTGCTCCTTAACCACTACGTCTGGTTCAAGCACTTCTCCCACCACCAAGAACGTGCCTACCAGAACATGACCTCGTACTACGACACCCCCGATGACGTTCCCTCGTTCACCGAGATCGCCTCCTATTTCGGCCTGTGTGTGTGGCTTGTTCCGTTCTCACTCTTCGTCAGCCTATCCGCGAGCGACAATATTCTTCCCACCATGGGCAGCGAGCCGTCGTCTTCATCCGCAGGGACAGGGGGGATGGTCGATACCGGGGCTGCGAAAAGACGCGGCGGCCAAGGGATGGCGAAGGCTTTGGTCGACAACATCCGTGGAGCCATAGGGGAAGGGAGCGCCTTGTTTGGATGGAAGAAGCCGGAAGATCGGCTCTAAAGAAGCAGGCTTTGTCTTATTTTTTTGATTCATTTTTGCTATTACTGTTTCATCGTGGGGCGCGTCTGGGGCTAGAAAAAACGGACTGTAATATCGGTCGGACCAAGAATTGGGTGCTCTGAGTAAGCCCATCCCCACCCCCTTTATCCCTCTCGCGATTCGCTCTTTTCTCGTGGAAGTAAAAGCTCTGGCAAGGCACTAACAACGACTTACAGGCGAATCATAACGCTCTTGTACAATACAAGGAGGCACATGACCCAGAAACAAACACAGCGCGCGCTGAAGCCTCTCACATGCATCGTCCTGGCAAACATCACGTTTCCACCTGCCCCACCCCTGACATTTCCCCTGACTCTCCCCTGACTCTCCCCTCTCACTTCCCCCCACTGATCCTCTTAACCAAGTCATCCACTCTCGCATTCCTGGACTCCCTCCCCGCCTCCGCCGACGACACTGCCTCCTTATCACGCTCCCGCCGCACATCGTCATAGAAATCCGACATGCGCCTTACATTGTCCTCTGTCAGGCCCCATCTCGACCCTGACCCACCCCCCGAGGAGGAAGATTGGTTCGAGCTTGACGCCCCCGCGACGGCCTCGTTCTTCCTGGCTGTCGACTCCTCTCGGCTTGAGCCGTACGTTGCTGCTACGCTAGATGCTGGCTCTTCCTGTCCGCTCGAGGCAAGATAGTGACTCCGTCGCGCGCCAGATGACCCGGCGCGGTTGTCTGGGGTGTCTTGGCGGGCCATACTGCGGGGGTTGTTGTTCTATTTATGGGGGCTGCAGCTCGGCTGGCGGGGTGCGTTGGGCACGGGGTGCGGACGCTGAGCGAGGATGGGTAGGCAGAGGGCCGATCAAGAGCTTCTGGTGGATGCGGCCCTGCTGCGAGGACTTGCCCGAGAGGACTATGCAGGGCTCAGGCGGTCTGTGGCGCACGCAGCACGGGTGGAGGAGGGGCTGGTAAGGAGCCAGCGGTTGTTACTGGACTCTGTGGGTTGAGGGTTTGAGCTCGGTGCCACGCTCTGTCTTGGGGTGCTGTCGAGGCTTGGGCGCCCTTTCGGCTGGTGTTGCTCGCTAACGGACTTCAGTCATGCCGTTCGGACTTGAAAATCGGTTTCTAACGGGCGGGGTGACTAGGTACTGCGTTTCCCCTTTATATGGCATTTCTTCAGAGTCTCCTTTTCCGAACCCCGATTGCCGCTCTCTGTGTTGGTACAGCCGGGCCGCGTTTGCCCGTGGCACCCTCCCCGCAGCGTTCGTCGGCGTGGTCCGCGCACGGAAAGCTGCAGGCTTCGTGCCATGTTGCTCGTACCAGCAAACAGAGAATTTGTAGAGTCTGGACCCGCCACGGACCGTCCACTTCAGTGGTGGTGTGCTTCTTCTCTTTTGGGCAAGGTCTGCAAAGCTGATGGAGAACAGATCAAGGACGGCATTGGTGGAAGGCGTAGGCACCCCCTGTGAGACGAGCCAGTCGGGTGTTTTCTTCGTCGTGGCAATTGATGTCTGGTCTGGTCTACAGTGAGGCGCTTTGTGTTCTCTCTGTTGAGGGCTTATCCTGCCGCGCGCCGCCGTCCTCATTGGCTCGGTCTTGAATACGACGAGGAACCGGAGAGGTTGTGTCTGCTGCTCAAGAGGATCCTGCCAAGCCCGCCTCACTTTTCTTGCGCCTGGCGGTAGGCTCTGTGTTCAAATTCTCTGCATGTAGCAGGTCGCCTGTGTCAAGTGTGTGTTCCACTTGTGAGCGAGGGGAACAAGAAGCATGACTCACGTATTTGGATGTCGGAGGTTCTCTGTTCATCTTACTTTGGGATCGGCCATCGAGTTCCTGCATGGCTGAGTCGCGGACATTTGCCGTTTTACCCAGCCAATGGACATTTGCGGCCTCTTGAGATCTCGAAGGCGGAATACAATTCTCGCTGATTCACTCACATCCTCCATTGTTAGGTACCTAGGTTCGAGTTATCTGCGCGCGCTGCAACCGACGAGTGGCTTTTCTGTAGCAACACTAAAGGCAACTAAAAACGCCTCAGCCTCCCTGTCACGTAGGGCAAAACGTGACACGGCATTTGAGCTTCCATTCCTTTCGTCCTCCGGCTCGAATAGAAGGACAAGAGGGCCTGTAAGCTTGTAAGCCACTCTTGTCCCGCATTCGCGGGCTCATAGGTTCTCTATCTTGTGCCTGTGTTGATCGAGATCCGGCAGAGGGCGCTTTGTGTCATGGCCCATACCCGAGAACCAGGAAACTGGAAGACAACCTTGAGCGGAACCGGTGAGTTTTCCGGATGGAAACTTCAATCTTCCGAGTCGGATAATACCCCTTCCTCGGGTTCCTCAGTGTAGCAATCCTCTCCTCAAGCCGCTCGGTAATTCTTCAACATCAACACTCGCGCTTTTCTCGGGCCGTGCTCAGACCCTCCATCTCTGGACACAGACTTGACCCTATCATAACGAAGCAAGTATCATATTCTCTAAAGGCCAGGCTATCCAAGATTCGTTGGGGTTAATGCGGGCCAGAACATGTTTGCTCGAAGTTCTTCAATGAGACTGCCAGCAAACTTGAATGGGATGTCTGACAACTTGAACGGGATGTCTGAAGGTAGGAAGGTTTAAAGTCATTTCCCTTGGAGCTGTGGCTATATAGGCCAAAGCATTGATCCCTGTCTGTTCAGGCTTCCCTGACAAAGTTCGGTCCTTGTGATTTCAGTCTTCCTCTGGCGGAAAGAAGTCCACGTTGGTTGAAGTTTTTTGTTGTATGCGTGTGATGAAAACACGACATCCCTCGGGAGACCTGGCACTCTGACTAACATCAAAAGAGAGGGAAGAGCAAAAACGATAAAGGATAGGGTTGACAGGTGGTTCCACCCGAAGAATTAGTGTGTAACTGCCCACAGCCAGAATCGAACTGACGACCTTGTCATTACTAGTGACACGCTCTACCACTGAGCCATGCGGGCAATATGATGTCGCATCGGATGAACGCCTTAAGAGACGAGGAGTGTCGTGAAGGCGTTGGAAAGCGATGAACAACTCGCTCAACATTTCCCCAGACACGCTGGTGTTTTGATCGTGTTGAAGCTAGGTACCGAGATTTGGGACAGAAGGAAGTGGGCCATTCATTGTTGGCGAACGGACTCCACTCCAGACTCTTTCCATGGGGTTTCGCCGAGTTGGTTACTGGGCGAAATCCCCGCAGGGATGGACAAGCCTTACGCCTGTGCTGCTTGCAATGGGTGGCTAGCCACTCACAAAGACAAGGACAAATTACAAAATGCTGTGCTCATTATTGGCATGGTTAGGCGTACCGTTGTTGAGACCAAAAGTCCCTCACATCAGTGTCTCCTGATGTCTCAGTGTATGCGTAACTAAAGGTTTGTGTTCCTCTAACCCTCCAGCCGCGGTGGCTCCCTAAGTAGATCTCAACGTCTGAGAAGCTTGATTATTTCTGCTTGCGACAATATAGGTACACTGGAAAGACACGGCAACAGCGACGCAATCCACGCCGTCGGTACCTAACAATGAAAGCATCAAGCTGTCGGAGCAAGCAGAGGACCGCGGGAACCAGGAGCATCAGTCCAGTCAGTACACAGGGAAAGGGGGTCAACAGTGACGTAGATGATTGTTTAGGATATAACCTGCTGAGATCTGGAGACCACGACCTGAGATGAGAAGTCGATCACTACCCTTCTGTGTCCCTCACAAGTCCTACAGCACATTGGAGCTGGCTTGACCACTCGAGATTTAGCCCGAACTCATGCAACTTCAACACACTGAACGACACGAAACTAGTAGTAACCATCATACATTGCGTCAGTATCTTATATAAACCGCAAGGCGCAAGCCAGACGAGCCCGAAGTAACGCGTTGCCCCAACCAATCCCTAGTCTCCATGAAACCCAAGCCCTGGACGGAACTCGGAGCAAAACCTCAATAACTCAGGCGATCCAGAAATATCAGGGAAAATCTCCCCAATCCCAAAGCCACATCAAACAAGGGGGAATCACAGGCTAACTTGCCCATTTGGGTAGACGGAAGAAGAAGAAAACAAAGAAATAGCAAAGGGTGCTACGTCCCATGGGTATACAGGCCCTCTTGGGGCAGAATCAGCCACTCCTTTCTCCCCAAGTCATCACATAAAGCCATCACACATAATTCCAGAGTGATCCCAAAAAGAAACCAAGAAAAAGATGTCAGAAGAGAAAAAAAAGAGCGCTTCATTCCCCGTCTCACAAAGAACCCCCTCGAATGACCCTCACATTCGCGATCCTCGGAATTGTCGGCAACTCCCTGTTCTCCGGCACACTCCCACGCCTCGGCCGAAACGCACCATTCCCAGCCGCCGCCTGCCGCCCACGATCGTCACTGAGGCGGCGACGGCGCGAGGACCCGCTCAGAAGCCCAACCCTCCACCAGCAGCCCCGCCCCAGCTCGCGGAACTCCTCCCTCAGCGTGGACCAGCTGGTCGCTGCGAAGATGATGGTGTTCCACAGCCCCTGCAGCGGCAGGACGATGGCGCCCGCCAGATTGAGCGCGTAGCTGGTGCGCGTCGGGTAGACGAGCGCGTAGACGCGGTTGATGCTACTGGGGGTCCAGGTGACGAGGATGGAGATGGCGAAGACGAAGGACGTGCGAAGGTACGCCAGCTTAATCGGGTCCAAGTTGGCCAGCTTGCCGCGGAACTTGCGCCAGGTGTTGGCCGTCTGCCGGAGCAGGCCTGGCTTTTTGGGCTCGCGCGGTGGCCGCGCCGAGGAGATGGTCGATGTGGTGGTGAAGGGAGGAGGCTTGGTTGTTGGCGGGGTGCCGCCACCGCCTGTGGTTGGGGACACAGGCTCGACGTCATCGTCGGAGGGCGGGCCCCACGGATCAATTGCGGCTGGGGCTGCAGGAGAGGGCTTGTGGAGGACGGGCGCGATGGAACCCGCTGGCGTTGACGGCGGTGTTTGGCTGCCGGAGGACTCTGCTGTTACCTCGATTTGTACCTCGGTTGTAACGGTACCGTAACTTTGTTGTGCCTGATGGGGTACAAGAAACCAGAGTTAGTATTGATCCGAAACGGACAAAACTTGAAGTGTGCGGGCGACGGGCATTAGGCAGCATGACTGAAGGATGACTGATGGAGGGCTGGGGAGGACAGGGAGAACGCAAACCTTTTCTGCAGCGCCGCTGGTGTCTCTTGCCTGGTTGCTGAGGGTGAGGTTGCGCAGCTGGTTGCGTTGGTGAAACACATGGTACCCGACGGCCACGTAGATGACGACAGACAGCACGATGCATGTCCAGATCGGCAGGTAGTAGGTGAAGATCCGCAGTTGATTGTACGAATCATCGATCCAGCACCATAACTAGGAGCCCAGGGTCAGGGTTGATGCAACAGCCTGGATGTGTGTGGTGTGCAAGTGAACTTACCGTTGCGTTGCCGTAGATGCGCTGACCGTTTGGGATGTAGAACAGGCAGATGAAAGCCGGAATGGCTGGGATGCCAAAGCAAATGAGGCAATACAACCACAAGTGGCGGTGGAAGTCGTGGAGAGGGGAGCTCATGAAGAACACCATGTAGACGTTGATGGCCATGGCGAACGACCACCACGGGTCAGACTGCATGAACCTGGAGCAGCTATCAGGAGGGAGCTCGCACCGTAACAGTGAGGGGGGCTACGCAATACAACTCACATCTCGAGAAGAAATGCCTGGGTCTGGCAAAGGGCAGAAGGGTCCCCAGCCAGGATGCCGGCGTAGCCGATGAGGCAGGCGATGCTGGCTCCAACATTGGCGATGGAGGCGAAGAAGATGAAGGTGTTCGGGACGGTCCGAACACGCTTGAAGAGGCCATAGGCGAGGAATATATAGCAGACGCCGACCAGACTGATGGAAGCGCCCAGCCTCTCGATCTGCTGGATCGTGTCGCGCTCCTCTGCCGTGAGATTCATGTAGCCGCTTTCTCCTGGAACAACTCGCAAAGCGTCCATGACGGAACAGGGAGCGAAGGAGAGACGGCAACAGGCCGTGAGGCAAAATATAGCAGATAAAAGGTGCGTTGGTCCTCAGAGGCTCGTCAGGATTGGCGACCTTCGTCAACGTGGCGTCCTGTGGGGGCTGCAACGGCATGGGGTCGTCGGCTGCCGGACGCCCACTGGGCACTGGGCTGCTGTTCACGTATCGATGACCGACTTTTGCGGCTGTTGCAGCTTGCATCTGAGGTTGGGATGGTTGGGATGGTTGGTCGGCCGGTCTGAGTTTCGCTGCAAGAGCAGGCGCCTGCCCGGAGACCCAGCACCAAACACCAAAGGGCGAGGTCGGGTCTGTCTGTGAAGGGCACCGGAGCAAAGACTGACGAATCCGTGCTCTAGTTTGATGTTTGTCTTTCTTGTCTGCGGTACCAGAGTTTGCCCAAGACAGGTGTGGCTGAGATGCTTGAGGTGGTGGATGGAATGGCCGCGCAGTCGATTTGTTCTTGTGGCTGCTTGTTTGGCTCGCCTGGGCAAGTTTGCCAGTCGGTTGGTGCAGCAGCACTGGCAACAACAAATGGAAATGTACCCTGTGCGTGCGGAGAAGCCCGCAGGGACTCGAAACTATAACTCGCAGCAAAGGAGAGTTAATTCTCGCAGGCACTAAGAAGGGTGAGCAACCTGGAAATGCCCCGTCGCTCAAGGAATCTCGGAAGGGTAGCAGCTGCACGCCACCTTCTGCTGGCAACAAACCCAGCCAGCCTGAGCAAGCAGCCCCCGTCAAACGTCGGCGGGATGAAACGATTCTTGCCATCCCACAGAGCTCGAACCCCGGGCGCAAGCAGCCTGGTTCTTCGGCTGTGGGACAGCTCGCGCAGTCGTCATGGAGCGCCGTCTCAGTTCAGTGACATTCACGGCGCGCAAAGAAAGCAGCGGTTGGGCCTCTGCCAAGTCAGTCTGATGGTTTGTCTTTCCCTTCCGTCCGAAGTCGCTTGTGACGCCCGAGTAAGTACTGCTGGCCCCATGCCCTCCCTCCGTCTGGCCTGATGCCCGCCAGCGAGAGGGGGACACAGCCCATATTGCTGGTGCGACTCGAAGCCGCCGAGTCGACGGCTTGATTGGGCATTTGCAGCATCACAGCATGGTCATCCCCCCTCACCGCTGCAGCTTGATTTCGGGATGTTCTAACAAGAAACTGGAACCGGGGTAGGTAATTAGCGACCATACCAGATCCTGGGACTGGGACAGGCAGCTGAGCCGACCCTGGAGTGTGCCGTTGGTCAGGCCGTGGCGCCACGGGGGTGTCAACGATGCAGGCAGACGCGCGGAGACTGCCATGTCAGGGCTGCAGTTGCGGACGTGTAAAATCGGCAGGTCGGCACATCGGCACACTGGCGCATCGACATCGATGAGTGGAACACAGATCGAAGGCCCGTTTGCCATGAGGCGTTCTTGGCCGCATGATACAACGGGGAAACGGCCGTGTGAGACAGGTCTGGACTGGCTGAAAGCAAACACCCTTCCCCGTCCCGCCGTACACTCTCAGCCCAGCGCTCGAGGACCCAACGCTTGGAAGAAACAAAACAGGATCGACCGGCACGTGGATTGCGACAACATCTCGGCCGTGAGCGGCAGCGCCCAGGGACCACACACGGCTGTGAGGGGTGGCCCGAACAGACAACAGAGTCCAGGGAGATGTGTAGAAATGCTCTGTCTGTCGCGTCCCATCAGATCGCCCAGGCCACTGCTGTAGGTCACCGAGAAGAGGGATGATGCCCGCCATCAACTCAATTCTGGCTGTTGATAGCACGGACAGCGGCAGGGAGTGGCAGCGAGTCAAAGGCAGCAAAAGGCCAGGCGGCCACATGCCTGCTCGAGGATTTTCACCTTTGTCCAAGCATGGCATGGAAGCGGCTACCAATAAGTGCCTGTAGAGGCTGTTATTGGGCAGACAGGCACTCACCCGACCAAAGGCGCCAGCCGCGCCACTGAATTGCACAAGGATGGATCTCAGAAACCCACAAAATACTTGGGGACAAATTTAGCGTTGAGCCCTGCCGATTTGTTTGGATCTGGGCCGGAAGCACCCGAGCCCAAGTGGAATCCGTTCAGGTCGGCTGCTTGCGTGGGTGCCTGCAGATGTGGCGATCAGGGGATTCGACTATTGGACCAGCTTGAGAGAATGTGTAGCACGGTGTGCAGCGCAGCTCATGTCCTGCCGCATCTCTCTTGAGTGGTACGTACTCGACGCCACTTCGGTCTATTGGAAGCATCCTCCCGCACTGCGCCTCGAGCGGTGTTTGCGACGTGAGGCAGGTCTTCGGAGACGGTAAGAGACATCTGATTCATGTGTTTGGCTCGAGATCCAGTCCATTATCTGCGATTTTCCGTGCCTTTGAAGCAGACAAGCGAAGTCGTGCAACGTTGTGTCCGCTCTTGCTCACTGCTGACGGTCCATGGAGCTGTCGTGATCCTGACAACCATACCCGGAAGGGGGCTCGGATGCTCACTCCCTCCAGAGCTGGGGACAATGATAGACAGGAACAATGCATTTCACGTCTGACAAGCTGACAGGCCGCCAATCCGTCTTTGGGTCGGCATTAAGTGCCGATTCTCACATCCCGGTTGACGTTGCTGAGAGACTCTGCGAGTGATGGCCCCAAATCCAAGACAGAGCCGACATGTATTTCACAGGGACACAGGGACATGACAACTATTCTGTCTATGGGTGGAACAAAAAGCGGCAGCTGGAGGGTTGTGTGAACCTTCCAAGCCCCCTCGTCTTGACTCTTATTGTGAGCAAAGGTGGGTCGGTAGGGTAGCGAAGAATAAGTGTACTTTGTGATTAATGATCAGAATTGAAGCCAGCCTGATCTGGATGCTCCTCAACAGGTACCTACCTACCTATCTAGATTAATTGATCACAAACCAAAGCGACGGCCTCAGGACTACCGTAGAGAATAGCTCGGTAGAGCACCCCTAAATGAATCGAACAGGATGGGAATCAGCTGAGCTTCACACAGCCTCCGCGAAGACCCCACTCGTTGTCTTTCTTTTCTTATTCTTTCTTTAGAGATGTTGTGCCATTCTCGGAAATCCCCGCGACTCCAAATGCTAGCAGTTTCACTATTTGGTGTTATTATTGAGTCTACCCCCTTCTGGTCCACCCTTTGACTCCCTTGGATCATTACCAGTAACCCAGTTGGGCCCTTTGACACTAAGACAGGTGAGTGTTGGGCCCGTGTTTATGTCATATCCCTAAAAGTGGACATCACTCAGCAACGAGCTTCATATCTCAATCGCGTAAACTGCGATGCCTCAGCGTTGATGATCATCCCGGCGACGCTGCCAAATCGGGATTGGCTCTCGTGCTCCTTCGGTCGAATTACCGTAAACTCCGAGAAATGCGGAGCCGAAACCAGTTCCCGGCCCGCCTCTGGAGGCAACGTCAGGTCTGGCTCTCAGCCCGTCTTCTCCCTGGTGACATTTGCATCAACACCAAGCTACCCTTTGCCGTATCGTGCTCTGCATGTAATCAAGTGCGTGAGCACGCACATCGCAAGCAATGGAGTCAGTCTTTGGGTTTTTCAATCGGGCTCGGCAGATCGCGAACCCTCCGTGTCCCCCAAAATCGCCCGACGCGCTCAGGTTTGGCATTCTGGGTGCTGCCAATATAGCGTCAGTAACCCTTGCGTACCGCATCTCGTACGATCTGGTTATGCGCAGCTGATCTCCATCGCAGCCCGGCAGCTCTGATCAGCCCCGCAAAGAGTCATCCCGAAGTCGTCGTTCAGGCCGTGGCCGCCAGGAGCAAGGAAAAGGCCGAGGCGTACGCCAAGAAGCATGGCATCCCGCAAGCTCTAGACAGCTATCAAGGCACGTAATACTGACTTACTTTCTCAACATTGGTCTCTCCGGCATCGACATTACTGACAATTGCTGCAGCCCTGATTGACGACCCATCCATTGATGCTGTGTATATCCCCCTGCCAAACGGTCTGCACTACGAATGGGCTCTCAAGGCCCTCGCAAAAGGCAAACACGTCCTCCTCGAGAAGCCCTCGGTTTCCAACGCCTCCGAGGCCGAGGCACTGTTTCACTCCCCTTTGCTCAGCCAGCCCCAAGCCCCCGTCCTCCTCGAGGCTTTTCACTACCGCTTCCACCCTGCTTGGCGGCACTTCCTGGCTCTTATCGACCCCGCCAACGTGTCGCACGCCCGAAGTACCGCCTTCGCCCCTGGGATCATGTTCTCCAAGGACGATATCCGGTTTCAGTACGACCTAGCCGGGGGCGCTATGATGGACTTGGGCACGTACCCCATGTCCACACTTCGTGGAATTTTCGGCGACGCCCCGGAGGAGTGTCTGGAGTGCACGGCCAAGAAATGTCCGCCACCCAATGAGCGCTGCGATGCGTCCTTCTCGGCAAAATTCCGCTTCCCCAATGGTGGCGTGGGCGAGGTCGAAGGCGACCTAACGACCCCGCTGTTGAAGTTTGGACTTGGGCGCGTCGCGGTCAAGCACAAGGAGGTTCTCGTTGACGACCCGGCGCTGCCAGAGGGGCAAGAGAAGGCGCGCGTGCGAACAGTGACCCTTGTGAATTTCATGATCCCGACGCTGTGGCATAGAATCGACATCGAGGACGAGTGGTTGGTGCGCAAAACTGAAGGGGGGGCGGTCGTGAAGCGGTGGCAGACCAAGGAGGCGAAGAAGGTGTATACGTTCCGCGAGGCTGGCGAGGACATACCCGGAGAGGCGTGGTGGCTGACTTATCGGTACCAACTGGAAGAGTTTGTTAACCGGATCCGCGGGAGACAGGGCAGCGGGGCGTGGGTGGACGCTGAGGACTCCGTGGTGCAGATGAGGATGATCGACTCGGCGTATGTGAAGGCCGGCCTGCCGCCTAGGCCGACGTCCGCGTATCTGACTGAGCAATCCTGATATGCTGCTATTGTTGGAGTGGTTAAAAGGTATGGCCCCTTACGGGTAAATACTGTACCAGGACCAATAGATAGTTTTCCACAACCTATCCCACCTAACAGGCTTCACTTCAAAAGATGATTACATTTTGTTGTACAGATTCGACTATGAGCACATAACGTTACGGAAAGGTTATTTCATCCAACGGCACCAAATACAAGGGTATCAGCGCAGCCTGATAGAATTTCTGGAGAAAGGGGTCACAACACAAGGAAACATGTCCATCACGAGACATTGACCGTGAGACAACTTCCATATTGCTACCGACTGTATGCCCCGTCGATCGTGTAATCCTTCTTCGGACCCTTGACCGTGTATGCCAATCGCCAGCTCTGCAAGTTGACGGCGCGGAAGCTGAACTGATACAGGACATTGTAGAAGTCATCGATGCACAAATGGCCGGCCGTCGCCTCCCAACCGTTGCCGACCTCTCCACCCTGCGCATCCCCCTTTGGCACGACAAAGACGACTTCGTGGAACAGGTAATCAGCCCGTTTCTGGTCGTCCGTCTTCACGAACCACACGCTCAGCTTGTCCTTCTTCTCGTTGTAGCGCCACACGTAGCGCCGCGTAGCGCGGAAGGTCAAGCCGTTGGACGCCCGGAAGTCTCCCTCCTCAACGTACAGATACTCGAGGCCCGGATCGCCATCCTCGCGGAGGGCGTCAAACTCGGACTCTCGGCCGTCTCTTGTCCCCTCTCGGAGCAGAAACTTGGCCGTCCCACTAAAGTGCCCGCTCGGATGGCTGGGGAGTTTGCTGATCAGATCTCGCTCGAGTTTCCACTCGCCCAACAGGGAGCGGAAGACCGCTCTTGCGACAAACTTGGCTGAGCTCAGGCCAGCCCAGACTGTCGATTCGGTCTGTTTGAGGGATTTGATGACTTCGCCCTTTTGGAGATCGGTAAGTGATGCCACCTCTGCGTACCGCGCGGGCGTCAGGATGTCCATTTCCTTATCTGCGGGTGGCAGCTTGGGCATTTTGCCCAGAGGCAGAGAGCGGTCCAGGCCGAGCGCCTCTGCAAACTGTTGCATGAGCCAAGGATAGTCGCCCATCGGGAATTGCGATGCTTGTGGGTCGGTGCGAAGGGCAATTGTCCGTTCGACAGAGGTATCGTTGCTCAGAGCACTCTTCAATGCCGGAGATAGGGATGGTGAAGAGCGGCCACCAGCCGCCCAAAGGGCCGTGAGGAAGCGAGCCTGCATCTCCATTACCCCCCAGTGCGGCGCCCGGTAGAATCCAACAAAGCCAAGGCTCGAAATATCAGGGTGGTAAGTGCCGTGGAATCCAAGCGCGACAGTGTTGTTCAAGTCGGATGGACTCAGAGACAATGTCTCCTGAATGGATGCTGGAAGAAACGAGATGGAAGAGGAGGCCTCGAAGCCGGTTGCAAAAACCACAGCAACAACATCGCGAATTTCCTCGTTTGATGGTAATACTGTCGCCACGCGGCCCGAGAGGCCGTCAAGCCTGCCAGGAGACACAGTGATGAGGCCCGAGCGAACAAAACCCATGTAGTTATCACTGATAGCGATGTACGGCGGGTTGTGAGTATCCGAGGCTGAAACCGTAACCGAAGGGGAGAAAATCGACTGGTTGGTCCCCAGAGCGGTTTCATAGACGGAATGTACTCGCTTAGCGGTTTCCCCTGAGATGTGTCCCTGGGAGTTAGTCAGGGGTTGTACCCTGTTCGCGAGGTTGTAAGACGTCAAATCGAGCGGTAGAAACGGAGGGGCAGATGCGGTTGGCTGTGTCTCGTGAGTGTGTGAAGCTAAATTTTGTGCACCTACCAGTGCGTACCTTTGGAGAAGTGTGCAACGGGAAAACCCACACAGGCTGTTGGGTGATGTGCTGGATGGTGTACTTGTCTGGATTCGATATTGGGCTGGACTCTGGTGAATGCAACGCAGATGAAAGGTGTGAAGCGATTGTGCCTGCAACTTCGACGCCCGACATTTGTCCACCGACAACAAGTATTTTACCTCCCACCAAGTTGGTATTCCCGAGGAGAGTTTGCAGATGGCGGTACTGACTGCTGTGGATAATAGGAACTTGGTGAGGCCCCTGGGCCACAGGGGGCAAGTGCGGCTTTCCGAAGAAGCCAGAGGCCACCAATAGGTAGTCAAATGAATCTTCGTTCACGTCCCCTTGTGGAGAACGGGTGTGCACCCGCCAGCTCGACTGTACGCCATTGGCGGAGGGGGTCTCCAGATGCTCTGCCTTAACAACACTGGTTTCGAGACGGAGGGTGGCGTCAGAACAATATGTCTGGTAATACCGGGCGAGGTATCGGCCAACCTGCCAGGCGCGGGGCAGCTGAGGGTCCTCGTCAGACCAGACGAGGTCGCTGAACTGGACCGTGTGTTTGCTCTGGTTTGCGACCATGCGGGGGTGGACGAGACCTGTGCCATCCTCCTTGTGCGAAGGCCAGAGGCCACCGATCCGGGCCTGGGAGTCGAACAAGGTCACATCAAAGGTGCCCCTGGGCGCATCGTGGAGAAATGACTTGGCAGCAACGAGCCCGGAAGGCCCAGCACCTGGTTCCAGTCAGCGGGGGGGCTGATCGGGTGAGGACAAGACGTGAGAGTGCTTCTAACCGACGATGCAGACCCTCTTGGGCATAGCGGCGGATGTGTGCTGTGTCGGGCCGAGGGCAGAGTGCAACCCAGCGATGCCTCTCCGGGACCGGGGCCGGGGTCGAATGGCCGGCAGAAGGCGGGGCTGGAACACGGTGGGCAACAGAGAGCGGGCGGACAGGGCCCAAGGGGATGAGAAGGCTGCAGGAGACCGCCAAGAAAAGAAGGTCAAAGATGGCCTTCCATACTCCAAGTAAGAGGTCAGTGTCTGGGTCCCAAGTTGGAGCACCTGATGCTACCGGGTTTGAACCTTGAAGTCACGGATCGGATTTCATCTTGCTGGTTTTTCGGGGCTGATGAGGGGACGGAGAATGCCCCGAAGCGCGGAAGAAGCTCCGATTTGCCGGGTCTGACAACAGTGGGTCCGGCCCCGTCTGGACCTTGCGTTCAGCGTCTATTGCTTCCAGAACTCATTCTGCCATCGCTCGATCATCCAACATCGCCGATACCGAGCTACCACCTACTCTCTGTGCTCACCGCAATTGTGCAGCGATGAAACAGCCGCCTACGACGCACAAATCCACGTGCTTCTTGTCTTTTCCACAGTCACCCGACTAGATAGGCCGGTTCAGAGCCGGGGAGCGTTGCAACCACACGAAGAAGACACGCACCAGAAAGACCACGAGGTTGTCCTAATTTGTTGAGATCTGCACCTCGCGGACCCGTCATCTTGGATTTGATCGGGAATCCTTTTCCAGCCCCGGCGAGGAGAGGAGTACAGCCCGCGATGCAACCCTCGGTCAAATTCCTGCATTGGAGTCGATACATGACGCCACTGGAGCACAGCAGCAATTCGGCAGCCGTGGTATTAGGACTCTCCGAGTCCATGGCACCCGTTGCTCAGCGGTGAAGATTCTCAGCCCCCTGAACGCACCCACCCTTGCAATTCTTTTGTGGTCCAGGGGCCTTCATGCAACCTCCCAAGGATCGCACCGGGTGCCCGCAGCCTCTTGCTGCAATTTCGAAATTCTCCGAGTTGTCTGCAGCACATTGAGATCTGTACTGCTGTGCAAACTACGGAATACCACTGGCCCGCGCCGGCGACGCGTTGAGCTCGGCTGCGTTGAGACTCGTCTGCTCAAGACTCGACGTGGCCCCCTTGCAGTGCCAACCGGGCCTTGGCGAGACCGGGTTGGCGGCCGTTCTTGGCGGACGGCTGACGCCGACCACAGCCAAGGGATTCTTCAACCTCAGCCGAGTCTACAGCGGAAAATGCTTGATTGAACCGGGCCGCCGCCGCCGTCTCGGTGTCCGATTTACTAAGGAATTTTACTGGCCTCATGACAACTCTCTTAATCCTGTCCCGTATTCCCAACCGGCAGCCCAAGATCGAGTGCCTCCTCGGCTGCAGTTGTCAAGCAACCTGCAGAACTGCCTTGTTTCCTTCTTGGTCGATTGGGAAAGCAGGACGCACTGTGGAGGATGAAGACTAAAAGCTACTCGGGTGAAGCCGGATAGCCGCAGGATGATATGTGCCACACCGCCCACCAGCTTTCTGATGCCGCTGGGACGGCTGCCTCTCCCATTTGACCCTGTCTGCAGAGCAGAGATCCGGCACCCCCTCGGCCCTGGCAGCCTTGACACCGTGCAGGCATGAGACTGACGCCTCGAGCGCCGCTCCTTTCGGGGTTTCTTGTGCCAGCTGCAGTTGGTGGCTGCCACGAAGCATCTGTCCCGGTGCTACAGGCGATATCCGGTGACCACAAACACGATGAGACAAAGTCCGGGGGCGAGGGGGCCATGTTGCCGTGTGCAGCGGCGGACGGTTGGTGGGGCTCTACGATACCGTCAAGCACACCCTCGAGAACCATCCGAAGTACGAGGCAGCACCACGTCCCCGGAACAAATACCATGAGGCGGCTGAAGTTTGTTCGGGGTTGCCGTGAGTGGCGTCTCCTATTGAACCGGTTGAGACACGGGGCGCCGTGATTGCTTGCGGAGGGCCTGCCCACAGTGCTGGAGGCTCCGTCCATCCTCGCCCATCACCGACGTACGACACCACTGGCAAATGCATTCATCCAACTGCATGTCACGGCGGGGGGCCAAACTTTAACCTGACAGGCTGCTGGCGCCGACGCCATCTCGTTGGTAATCTGCTTCTGCTCTGGCGGACAAGTGTACCGCTGGGTCCTAGCACCAAGGCACAAGGTTTCTTTTTCCACCGTCGCCACTTTACCTCCGACGGGCGACCAGCACATGTCTGGTGCTCCGTTGTGTAAGGCCGTAATCGCACCAGAAATGCTCGCTCTCTGACTCTACTGGTGGCTGACAGAACTCATTTTTTAGTGGAGGATTGAGACACAACCTGAATGACGCGAGATGGTGGGCGCCGGGCGGGGAAAAGAGGAACCGATAGCCGCAATGATCACTGAAAGGTATCTTTATTAGAACTCACCCCTGCCATTGCCGCTGATGCTTGCCGACTCGGGATGCGCCGCGAGATGTCACGGGTGGACGCTGGCCTTTACTACCTACACAGTGAGTTCAGGACGGCTTCGGGACGACGGCACAATGTCGAAGCGAGATGGCCGGCTGCTACGGGGCCCACCATAAGCACCCGGTGCTACCTAATTCCCATCATCCTGTCTGTTGCCGCCCATGACGCAGGTTCTAACTACTCTCTAAGCCTCGACACCCCCGCCTGCGGTTGGGACGAAATGTCAACATATGCGCAGAATACCTACCTACCCTGGCCTTTGGCGACAGATCCCATGATGAGCCCTGCATGCTCTGGCCGGAGCACATGGAGTTACCAAGTACTATGTACATAGGTACCCACATGATATGTATGTCGGAACTCACCATGCCCCTGCCCATGCCCAATGTTTGCGGGATCCCTGCGGTGGCGCTCGCAGGAGAAACACAGGCGGCAGCGGTGGGAGGGTGATACGGTCCGCTCACGGGCATGCGGGTTGCAGCGTCATGCTTATAACCTGCCTCAGCAGGATTAGCTTCCTCCGCATTTTCCCTCCCCGCGCTGGTTTTCGCCGGCATCCCTACGACCGTGCTGCAGCCCAGGGTCGTCGACAAACCGCCCTCTCATCCAATTGCGTGTTGGCGATCGCCCTGCTCAACACCACAACGGCACCACCCCCCGACAACGGCCCCTTTGGGATTGGCGGTTTCTGCGAGTTTGTTCCCAAGGATTGTTTCCCCGGCCTGGATCTTCCCATAATTCGCCGCATAAGTACGTCGGTGGCATTCCCCTCATTCAGCTTGCGCCTGCTTGCTGCGCGTTCCCCTGCGCCCACAGCAGGGGAATAAACCGTTCGGCGTTGACGTCGTTGGCCCCGGTGACCGTCGGGTGTCTTTGCGAGTGGACTTGGACCGAATGCAGTCGGGCTCATGAGGCAATGGGTAAGTTGGGTGGCCGAGAATCCCGCAATCGGGTCCAGACTCATCTCTCCCCTGCTTTGGTGATATTTCGTTCTCGCGATGCGCACACAAAACTCAGTGCGCCTGCCTGCCTTGACTCGTCGCTGAAATCTGCACGCGTGCCGCCGCACCTGCCTTCCATCATTCCACACCTCTCGCCCCCGCCGTGACTATCCCCGCTCCCGTTTCTTTGGGCCGGCAGATGCTCCGCGCGTAGCATCCATCTCTTCACCCGGCAGCTGACGCGCATCGTTACTGCCCAAGCATTCAGTATCTTGAACTCCAAGGAGGCGCTCGACTCGGAAATGGCCAACATGAGCAGCGACAAGGAGAAGGCATCCAGCGATGCTAATCGCAGCCACGACTACTACCCGGTAGACATGCCCGCCGACCCAGACGCCCACCTCTCGCCCGAGGAGAAAGCCGAGGTGGTAAGTCGGCCCCCTTTCCCCCAACCTCCTGTCTTGCATCGACACGTGAAGCCCGTACGATTATGGCACAAGCTGACACGACACGTGCCATCTCAGGAACGCCGCCTTGTTAGGAGGTTGGACTGGATTCTCATTCCATGGGTGATGAACTTACCACTTCAGGACTCACACTCCCTCCGCACCGCTGACATCTGGGTAGCTCTGCTTCCTCTACCTGTTGGCCTTCCTCGACCGCACAAACATCGGGAATGCCAAGATCGCCGGCTTGTCGACCGAGTTGGGCCTCAGCACGCCGTCATACAATGCGACGCTGACCATCTTCTTCGTCTCGTACGCCGTCTTTGAGCCGCTCACCAACATCCTGCTCAAGAGACTCCGCCCGTCTATTTTCATTCCCATCATCATGTGAGCGGTCATCTCTCTATTATGATTGATCTTGGTGTGCCAACAAGGTGGGAACATGTGTGCTTACCATCGGTCGATGACTGCAGGATCCTGTGGGGCGCTAGCATGCTTGGTATGGGTTTCGTCAACAGTTGGTCCGGGCTCATGGCAGCCCGGTGGTTCCTAGGGCTTACGGAAGCTGGCCTCTTCCCGGGGGTTAACTACTACCTCTCGTGCTGGTACAAGCGGTCCGAGTTTGGGCTGCGTGCCGCCATATTCTTCTCAGCAGCCGCCATCTCGGGCTCCTTTGGGGGCCTGCTCGCCGCGGCCATTGAGAACATGGACGGGATCGCAGGAATCTCCGGTTGGGCGTGGATCTTTATCCTCGAGGGTCTCCTAACCATCCTCGTCGGCATTGCCTCGTTTTGGATGGTCCACGACTTCCCCGATGAGGCGCGGTTCCTGTCCGACGCCGACCGCGCGCGTGTGATCCGCCGACTCAAGCTTGATCAACAATCGTCAGCCGAGCACGAGTCATTCCAAATGAGCTACCTCTGGGACGCCCTGCGCGATTGGAAGATGTGGCTTGGCATGGCTATCTACATGGGCTGTGACATGCCCCTGTACGCTTTCTCGCTCTTCCTGCCAACCATCGTCTCAAACCTGGGCTGGAACACAAGCGTCGTGCGGGCTCAGCTCATGTCGGTGCCGCCGTACGTCGTGGCAGCCATCCTGACCGTGGCCGTCGGCTTCGTCGCCGATCGCACGCGCGCCCGCGGCCTCTGCAACATTCTGGTTTCGCTCCTCGGCGTTGCGGGTTTTGCCATGTTGCTGGGAACCGACAAACCGGGGGTGCAGTACGCCGGGACCTTTCTCGCTGCGCTGGGCATCTACCCGTGCATCTCCAACACCATCAGCTGGGTGGCAAACAACATCGAGGGCGTGTACAAGCGCGGCGTGGTGCTGGGATTCGTCATTGGCTGGGGCAATCTCAACGGTATCGTCAGCAGCAACATCTACTTCAATGGGCCGCGCTACCCCCAGGGCCACGGCGTCATCATGGGCTACCTGGCCGTGTTTCTTTTTGGCGGTTCGGTGCTCATGTCGTTTCTGCTGCGGAGGGAAAATGCCAAGCGCCGGAGGGGGGAGCGGGATCATCGCGTGCAGGGGTTGACCGAGAAGGAGATCGAGAGGCTCGGGGACCAGAGGCCGGACTTTGTGTATACGGTCTGAGCGCGGGTCTTTGGCAGGTTGACCGCGTACTGGGCAACGAAGGCAACGAGGCAAGTGGTGAGGGGGGTATCAAGTAATGGGCTTGATTTGCGTTGGATTTGCCTTTCTGCTGTTTGCCATGGGCCAGGTTTCAAATCTTCTTTCTTTCTTTCTACAAGTACTTAGTAGTTGCTAGTAGACGGTCTCTTTCTCGCGATACTATATTGCAATGCCTCTGCTTTATTGAGGCTGGTGCAAACCTGGTGGTTGTCTATCGAAAAGCAGCGCATTCAATGAATACTCGTTCTTATCACTGCCTGCCACGTACCTGGTCCTTTGTGCGTCGTCTGTATTAAAATGATTTGAATTCTTCTGTTGCAACTGAGCTTTTCAAGCGCGAGATAACTCTGCTCTCACTACTAGTTGAGCTCTCTTCTAGACCTTTTGACATGTTTGAGTTCAGTTTTAGGGGCGCACAGGGTTGGCTTGACAGTGAGTTGACACGTTGAGCTTTCTCTTCTTGATTTTCATCTTGTGCTTCATGGTTGAGCACCGGCACCATATCCTTCAGCTTTGTTTCGCGTCTTTATTCATTGAGCTCCCACACAACTCCTCCAGCTTGGCCGATAGGCTGATGTCAAGACATGGGTCAAGGGTGATGCTGGTGGGACGGCACACGGCGAGAATGCAATGTCATGTGCCACGCAGGCCATGCGAGTTTGGTGTTGCCATATGGACCACGACTGCCTGATGAAGGATACCGGCATCTTGTCCTTAACACCGAACCGATCGGACGATGCGGGGCGCCGTGTCGATCCACCATTGTTTGTCTTGTCAGAGAGCCCCGAGTCTCAGATCTTGTGGAGCTGTGTTGTCGGAAAAAGATTTGGCTCGGCCGTGGATGGGATGGGGTCATGGGAAGGGGATTATGACATGAGTGGTGCTAAAAGAGAGCAACGGAAGGATGGAAGTCGAATATACTTCTAATACTCGCTATATAGGTAGATACCGTAGGCAGTGGACGGACAATGTCAAGGAGTCGGCACTTGACCTGTCCACGGGCTGTGGCTGACTTGCAAGCTGAGTTCAACGATGTATCTGCAAGTCCAGTTCCTACCACATCGCATGTCACTGACCTCCAGTCAAGGCTCTCAAGGCCTGACACAGTGACACTGCCCAACCCATGGAAGAGATATATTAACCATTATTATGCGGGGTACGGCGCAAAATGGCGAACAAGATCTTTGGCACCTTCCTCGTTATCAGTTGGCGGTGACACAGGAGGGCCTCTCAGCGAATGTGCCTACCAATGCATTGTTTGCCTCACTGCAGGCGAGGATGCAATATTGACTGTGGGTCTACATCCCAGGAGCCCGGGCTTGCCAATAAGCCAGACATATGCCAATTCGCGACCAGAATGGGGGAGCATGACTTGTGTTCAAAGGAGCGCGCAGAGTCTCTCAAACGCGACGGCGGGTCCGGATGACGGCGATTGCACACGATATGCATCTCTGCATCCACGAGCCATGCAGATGCAGTATCACGGCCGAGGCAGGATCGCGATCCCGTACCTGGTAACAGCCGGGCCATGTCTGGGCGATGGCAGGGCGATGCGGCAGACAGACGGCTCGGGGGCCGTTGGTCGGTCAGTGTCATCGAAGGATAGGTCGGATGCGCTTCTCACGTCTCCCTGCCTCTTCCAGGCTGCCAAGCGTGCTGCGACTGCTGCACATGTCGCACCGTGGCATGCCGGGCTATGCTGGTACGCCCCGTTTTGCGCTGTGTCACGGTGGCGTCCAGCCATCTTCCCTGGAGGCGGCCAGGTCCTCGGCAACGTCGGCTCGCTTGATAGGTCCGCAGGCCGGGCAAGTGGTCAAGTGGACGAGTTGAGATGGCGAGCTGGTGATGAAAATCGAGAGCACGCCGCTTGTCTGTAAACTGTCGATCAGCCACCAATGACACGGTTCTGGGAGATTTGATTAGTAGTACGGAGGACGAGTTTGACGTCGTGTCACAATTGGGGCAGTAGGCGGGAGCGAAGTGCTTTGATGAACACGAGCTGCAACATTACAAACCAGATCAACCAGGTCGGTGAACTCAGGACAGTCAGGTCTTTTTTCTTTGTATGCGAGCCGCCCATCATTGAACTCTGATGATTCCTGCTCCGACCGGCCCGGCTGACCTTGGAGCCCAACACGGCCACCTTCAAGGCTTGGTCCGGGTTGAAATGGCCACAAGTGTGCTGTCCCCGCTTGGCGCTGCAAGGCAAGCCCATTCCTGCAGCTGTGCATCGTGCAGCATCCTGTCAGTCTGTCAGATGAGGCGAGCAACCTTTCACAAGCAACTGCACATTGGCACCCAACAACTGCCAAAGGCGGCTGCCAGAGGCCCGCGGCATGTGTGCATTCAAGGCGGCATTGTGGATTTCTCCTTCAGGTGCCTGAACTTTCCTGTCTTACCCTTCTCATGGCTTGTTCCTGGTTCCTGGCATTCCTTGGTTACGCTCGGGCTCAGGTCAATCTGATCACCAGGCTGACAGCAAGAATGCTTGCCAAACCAGAACGTCGTGTCGTACAGAATACACGGTGACTGGCCAGGAGGGGCTTGGGCAGAGTGGATCAACGACGCTGTGTTGGCACAGGCTTTGATTGCGTGGCCGATCTGTTTGATATCCCCAACCTTCGATTGGTGTTTCCCCCTTAGACTGCCCTGCCCGCCGCGCTTTGCCTGTCAACCTGGAAGCCATCAGGCCCAGGCGGAGCCAAGACTGGCGTGGACACGCCATCCTCGGTGAGTCATCCAACCACAGCTACAGTAGAAGAAGGCAACCAGGAGATGAAAAGAAGGCGGCCAACTCCGGCGACCTGCCCCTTTCACCGCCCCGTACAGCCTACTGCTTCATCGATCCTTGTTCACTCCATGGCCTGTCTACTGAGAGAGGGGGTATAGTTGGTATTATATTGCGCATTCTAGATCTGTGCGAAGTTCCCATATCGGGCCGCCCTGCTACATGTCTTTCCTTGTCTCCAGCTGCGTTCATCCTGTGCTGTGATTCCGCTTTCGTCGTCAAAGACTCAAATAAAAGTCGAACCACGGGTTTGAGCGACACTATATAGCAACGAGACTGTGGGTGATTGATTGCAGTTTCCTGAACAGCCCGGCGTTCCGGCCCCTCGACCTAGGCCTCACCCCAGCTGCAGATCTTTCTTCTCATCACAAGTTCGTTCGCTCTCCAACTCCCACTCCGACACCCTCACCTCTTCAATCAAAACAAGAACCCAAACAGTCTGAAGAACCAAGCCCACATACAACATGAGCAACTCGGCCGAGAATTCCAAGATGCAAGCCAACAACGCCGATGCCGACGCAGCTGGAGGTGCGGCCCTTCTGCTCCCGCCCCCCGTCCCTGCGGCTCCCGTTGCCGCCGCGGAGGCAATGACGGCGACGGCAAGCCATAGCGCCAGACAGAGCCACTGCGACGGCTCCTACATCTGTGACTGCAGGCTTTGGTACGTGTCAATACTGCTCTTCTTTTCTGTTTTTGCGTACAATGTTATCGTGTCAAGTGAGAATACGAACTGACTGCTTGTGGCCAGCATCTGCGGCGGCGCGGTTGACTATCCCGGCGACGTTTGCTACGAGTGCAGCAAGTACCACTGAGAGCACCCCCCGCCCGCGGCCACGCACCATTTCGGCAGTGTGCATGAGCTTTTGTCTGAAAGGCCAAGCATGCGTGCACGAGACATGATTCGAATTCATGGCGTTGAGGGCTGGAAATGGGTGGATGGGCACAAAACGTTGGAGCAAGGACTCAGCCAGGGGTTATATGTGGCATAGGGCCTCGGGCGAATCCAAGATTGATTTTCAGACGACATTAAAAGGTACATGAACGTGCTACCCTCCCGTGGAGTGATAGAAATACGGTCCACTCTACTGCCGCCCAAGTCGGACATCCATCTTTTCGTTGTCGTCCTCGCCAATACCCAGTGTTACCAAGTGTCATGTTAGTGTTAAAGGTTCAGCAGTGCTGGAAGAGAGGAGAGTTCAAATAAGCACAGCAGGCCGTTGCGCTAACTCAGGCTAACCAAGTCCGCTATAGATTAGCCTGCCTAGCGTCCGCCGTCCCGTAATGCCATCGCCCTCCCCCTGATTCGGCAGCCGGGTCTAGCAGTACTGATAGTAGGACAGAAGAAAACACAAAGACCACGGATAGATGCATGTTCCGGGACTCCTTAGGAGCATTACTTCAACTAGGAAAGCTTCTGCTGCTCTCGGAGAACATACAGTACTCGTATGTAGGTACAGAAGTCCTGACGATCCATCCTCTTGTCCACTAACACGATGGAAGTGGTGACGCCAAGGCCTCGAATCTTGGCTCATGAAGCCCTGTTGGCTCCGCCCGCGCCAAAGGTGCAAGGATTCGGCGCCCCGCTGACCCAGTGAACACCCCGCCTCCATCCGAAGCTCGTGTCAGCTCTGCTGTGACGTCTCGCGCCCTGCTACAGTACAAACACCTCCACCTACCTACATACCTTACTCATACGTACCTACGAGTGCCGCCGGAGGACCCTTTCACACATCCAAACCGTGCCACAACATCCGCTCTCAACATGAACCTCGCCGTCTTTTCCGCCAAGCCGTATGATCGGGAGTACCTCTCCCAGGCCGCCATCACCCTCGCCTCCACCCATCACGGCCCACACACCATCACCTTCCACGACTTCGCCCTGTCCTCGGAGACCGTGGCCCTCGCTCGCGGCGCCGACGCCGTCTGCGTTTTCGTTAACGACGTTCTCTCGGCGCCGACCCTCGCTGCCCTCCACGCCGAGGGCGTGCGCGCGGTGTTGCTGCGCTGCGCGGGCTACAACAACGTCGACCTGGACGCCGCCGAGCGCCTGGGCCTAGCCGTCGCCAACGTGCCATCGTACTCGCCCGAGGCCGTGGCCGAGTTCGCCGTCGCGCTGGTGCAGACGCTGAACCGGAAGACGCACCGCGCGTATAATCGCGTGCGGGAGGGGAATTTCAGTCTGGAGGGCCTGCTCGGCCGCACTTTGGCCGGCAAGACAGTTGGGGTGGTCGGGACGGGAAAGATTGGACTGGCGTTTGCTAGGATCATGAAGGGGTTTGGTTGCCGGTTGCTGGCGTTTGATCCATTTCCCGGGACGGCGTTTGGGGAGTTCGGGGAGTATGTGCCGTTGGAGACGCTGCTGGCAGAGAGTGATGTTGTGAGTTTGCACTGTCCGCTGACGGAATCGACGAAGCATATCATGAGTGGGAAGACGCTAGACGTGATGAAGAAGGGGGCGATGTTGGTGAACACGTCGCGCGGGGGCCTGGTGGACACGGAGAGCGTGATTGCTGCGCTCAAGAGCAAGCAGCTGGGCGGGCTTGCTCTGGACGTCTACGAGGCCGAGGGTGCGCTGTTCTACCAGGATCACAGCGCTGAGATCATTGAGGACGACCAACTGATGCGGTTGATGACGTTCCCTAACGTCTTGGTGTGTGGTCATCAAGCGTTTTTCACCGAGGAGGCCCTGACCGAGATCGCCGAGTGCACCATCCGGAATCTGGACGACTTCTCTAATGGAATACCGTGCAAGAACTCGCTGGTAAAGCAGGGGCATGTGCTGGTGAGAGTCGAGTCAATGCCGGTCCGGATTTGACGCGGGTGTTGCCCAACACGCACGAAGTCCACTTCTGGAGAGGTGAGATGGAGGAAAGGGAGATGTGGAAGGTTGAGAGCAAAGAGTTAGTTTGTCTCTCGCTCGATTTATATTACAGTACCAGAACTGATGTCTGCTATGGCCATGTCTCCTAGCGATGACGTTGGGAACGTTGTCATGGTGACATACACTCGGCCCCCACTCAATGAGCAAGGACAAGCTATGTGAGCCAAAAACCTACACCCGTCCAGAGATCCTCTTCGCCTGCCTCCTCGTGGCCTCGAATTCGGCCGTCTCAGCTGGCACATACGGGTTGTTGCTTGCATAGGCAGTCGTGTAGTACTGTTCCGGCGGGGATCCCGAGGCTTGCGCCGGCCTGGTAGTTGACCGGGGCGGTACCGGCGAGTACGCCCGGCTGTCATCGTCGGTTCGCACCTTGCCCGGCCTTGGAGGCGGGGGTGGAGGTGGCGCTTGCTGGGGCGGTCTCGCGCCGGCGTATGGGTCACTGATGGTGTGAACTGGGCTGGGTACCGTGTCTACGCCGGAAGGAGTGTAGGCGTTGGCCTGGGTGGGCTGTTGTTGAGGATGCCGTGCGTCGGTAGGTGGCTCAAAGGTTCGAGCTGATGCTTGGGTTTCCCCGATGGAAGAACGACGTGCTCGACGTGATGGCCTGCTGGCCAAGGAGGTTGGGCGATGCCTCGGGGTGGTAGCTTTGTCGTCGAACCTGGCTTCATCGTCATCCGAGGTGTCTTCTGCACCATCCGTGCCATCCTCAGCGTACTGTTGCAAGGGTGAGCTGAGACCAGTGGTTGGGATGGTCGAAGGACTTACGGCTCGCAGCTCCTTTCTCATAGCTAGTGTAGCGCAAATCTCCTTGGCCTCCTCAATCGCCTTCTTTTGAACTCGGAGCGTTTGCCTCCTGTCCCTGGTTTCCTTGTTCTCTGCTGCAATCGCTTCGATAACCTCGTTGCTGAGTCGCAGGACCTCGGCGGAGTTAAAGATGCTGTACATGCCTTGGAGGAGATGGCGTTCCGCCACTTGTGTTATGATGTTTCTGATGAACGTTTTGGCCGCCAACTCATAATAAATCAGCATTTTCTCAAGCACTTCCTCCGCCTCGGTAAAGGTCGCGCCATCGTTGGAGACTTTGACGTGCCAGCTCTTCAGGCGGTCTTCGTACTCGGGATCATAGGGCTGGACTTCGAGGCTCATATCCTGAGTCAAAAGGTCCAGCTCATGCTGTGCCTTTGCCATAAGAGCCTTCATGTGGTGTTCCAAGAAGTGGCGGCGGAGTGGCTCACGCATCCTTTTCGGCCAGGCATAGTCGATTAGCTCGCTGAGGAACTCGTTGCACACGACGCCGAGGTTATCCTTGTGCTCTTGAGCAAGCCGGGGCCAGCTCTCGGAGTAATTCTGGAAGAGCATGTAGACGGCCCTCGGCTTTGGGTCCATGGGAAACTCAGAACCTCGGACCTGGCGCAGCAACATCTCGACTTCCTGGCAAACAAAATCTCGCTTCACGCCGTCGCCGGCCGGCTCGCCCGAAGGATGCGAGGCAGCCGCGGAGAAGCCGAACTTGCGGCCATGAGCGCGAACCCTCATGGCAAAGCGGTCATTCTCCTCGGTGGCACGGGCGCGCAAGTTCTGAGCCGGGGTTCCTCTCGGATCGGCCGTGACTCGAAAGAAATTCTTCTTGGGCGGGTTCTTGTAGAAGCCGTAGACTGCGGGTATAACCAACTCCTTAGATGTCGAGAAGAGGTCGACTAATTCGGTCCGCATCTCCTCCGGTGTGTCCTTGGCGTCTCCGAGGGACTTGAGCTCGGCCTCGCAGTCGTCGAGGGCCCTTTGGATTTGTTGGCGGAGAACATGGACGTGTTTTCCGATATGCTGCTGCAACTGCATGCTGAGCTTCTGCATCAACGCGTTGGAGCCGCACTGGGTGGGTGGAAGCGAGCTCCATTTTCCCCGGTTGAAGAAGGCGGCCTCGCCTCGACGGCGTTCTTCTGTCGAAGGCCAGGGTTGGCCTGACTCACGCGGCCCTGGGTTCAGCAAGACGTACCAGCCGAGCCTAAAGTCGTTCCGCTTGTCCTTGTTCTTGACAAGGTCAATGAATTTGTCTTCCAGACCAATGGACTCTGTGAGATCTGGCTTGGTGAGGACTCCAATTGTCCTGGACCCATTGGGATCAAAGTGGCGGGCTTTCGTGAGGATTGGTGCCTGCACATAGTCCGAGTTCCCGCCAACGACGGCCAGAATGATGGTCCGAGAGCTCTTCATGTACCGGTCCGAGAGTGCCTCGATTGTCTTGATATCCTCGAGAGACTGGTCGTTGTTTGCGTTTTGAACCAGGCCGGGTAGATCAACCAAGGTGAGAAGAGGCATGTCTGGGCCTCGCTTCTCGACCACCAGAATGTCGCGGGCGGCAAAACGGCCGGGGATATTCTTGGGGGCGATAAGATCGACCGCGCTCCTCATCAGCTGCTCGAAGGGCATACTGGTGTGAACACTTCCCCCAAATTGTCTCAACTTCTCCTGCTCGGCAAAACTCTTGCTTCGGTCTGGAATCACGGAGACGGTGATGCTCGGCTGGGGTGCCCTCCGAAGACGAATCTCGGTCGCGAATCTCGTACAGGCGCCAGCATCTCGTGGAAAGGGGGTGCCCGTGATGGCCTCGAGCACAGAGCTCTTCCCCGCGCTTTGGTCGCCGACCACGACGATTTGGGGCAGCTTGACATTGTCGAGTTGAGCAAACTGCAGTTTATCAATCAAGTCGAGGAGTGCACGCTGGTCGCCAGCGAGCTCTTGGGCATCGAGTGCCAGGTCCAGGCGTGTGACCATGGCGACGGTTGCGGTGGGGATGGACGGAGACAGCCAAGAGGTAAGGAGTCAAAGTAGGGCTACTGGCGAGACAAAATGGACAGTTGGAAGGGGAAAAGAAGAACGAGTTCGAAGCACAAGGCTTCAGACCCGGGATTTCGGTGGGTTTTAATTGCTGGACGAGCTGAAAGTTGCACATTCACTCCTGGGCTGTCTCGCCACGGCCAAGGCATTGGCCGCGTGGCCCCGAGGAAAACCCACATGTTCCTCTGTACCACTTGGTCCAAATGCGTACGGTATTTGGGCGTGGCGACAAGCAGACAGACAGCCTTGTCTGCCGTTGTTGGTTGGTGGGTGGGCGTTGATGAACGACGACGCCCCGTGATGGTGACGACGGGCGACGCGTCAGACGGAGGGCAGCAACCCCCGTCAAGCAAGCTCGATGTGAGGACACGGCGCGAAGAGGGCACAGCCCCGTCATGGGAAAATGAAGACTGTGGTTTGTGTTTTCTCAACGGAGGAAATGCCATCTCCCTCATGTCCATACCTAACGTAAGGTACTTTAGTAACCATCATGCTGCTTCCGTAAAATGCCCCGCGCGACGAGGCGTGGAGCTGATGCCAGAGGCAAAAGGGCAGCCCCTGCAGCCGCCGCAGCGACTTATTAGTTAGCGGGTGCCCTGGGGTGTGGTGGGTCCCGTCCGCCTGCCTGCCTGCCGGGCGCGCTCACTCACGTCACTGCCCGGGCACCCATGCTGGCCCACAGAAGCTGTTGCCTGCTGTGGGGCTCGCTGCCAAGACGGTGCAGCATTGGATGGCTTGCTGGAGGGTCTTCGGCCAAGCTCCCTCTTGTCCGCCTGCAACCGACCCTCGACGTCACCAACGGTCGATGTCAACACCACCGGTCTCACGCCCGCCCCAACGCATCCCGCTTCCCCGTGAAGCGCGTCGCAAGCGGCAGCCATGAATATCTTTGAGGATCCCGACGACCCCGACAAGGATCATTGCCGTGGGGAGAACTATGTCGGCCCCGGCACCAAGGACACCCAGGTCCAACTCGTGATCTCGCTGGCCCTTGGGCTGTCAGCCTTTCTAGCGTTTTGCGTGCGTCGGTCTCTTGTCTTCTGTGTCCTGTGTTCTGTGTCCATTCTCTTTCCATGCTGACCGTCTCGCCCCCCTTTTCCCACAGGCGCTACGTCCGCGATGGAAGTCACTCTACGCAGCGCGAAAGCGACCCTCGAATCCACTCCTCGGCCTGCCCGCGCTTCCAGACACATTCTTCGGATGGATGCCCGCCCTCTACAAGATTACCGAACAGCAGGTCTTAGCCTCGGCCGGACTCGATGCCTACGTCTTCCTCGCCTTTTTCAAGATGTCGATGCGCCTCTTTGGCGTCATGTTCTTCTTCGCTGCCGTCGTGCTCGAGCCCATCAACCGTCACTTTGCCGATAATCCTCCGCCCAACACCGATCCGAACCCATCGTTTCTCTTCCGCCAATACGCGACGCACCGCGACTTTGACCTTGCTCCATCTCTCGATGGCCCGGGCTCGCTTGACGACTCCGATAATAGCTTCAACCGGAACATGGGGTATCTGTGGTCGTACCTCATCTTCACCTACTTTTTCACCGGCCTGACGCTTTACTTCATGGACAAGGAGACCTCCAAGGTTATTCGAGTACGCCAGAACTATTTGGGAACCCAGTCGACCATCACCGACCGGACCTTCCGGTTGTCCGGAATCCCGAAGGATCTTAGGACCGAGGTGGCCATCAAGGATCTTGTGGAAAAGCTGGAAATTGGCAAAGTCGAGAGTGTTACTCTCTGCCGTAACTGGAAGGGCCTCGACGATCTGATGGAAGAGAGACAAGGTGTGCTGGCGGAGCTCGAGGAGCATTGGAGCTTTTACCTCGACGGGCAGTTGGAGGTGGACGGAGTCCGTCCAGACGGCGGCAGCAGCAGTGCGATAGGGAACGGTTCGAACGAAGCTCCAGGCGGCATGGACGAAGAAGCCGGGGAAAGTGACCGCCTCCTGCGGGGCGGCGACGCCGAATTGTTCCGAAGACGGCGCCCAGTGACCCGGTTCTGGTATGGCTTCCTCCGTCTTCAAAGCCGCAAGACCGACGCCATCGATTACTACACGGAACGCTTACGCCAGCTGGACGACAAGATTCTCGCCGCCAGAAGGAAAACACACGAGCCGGCCGATCTTGCCTTTGTGACCATGGACTCCATTGCAGCTTGCCAGATGGCGATCCAGGCACTCATTGATCCCCACCCCGGTCGGTTACTGACGAAACCTGCTCCCGCGCCGTCCGATGTGGTTTGGAAGAACACATATGCCCCGCGCCTCACCCGCCGCATCCGTTCTTGGACCGTGACCATCTTCGTCGTCGTTCTCTCGGTGATATGGTTGGTTCCCGTCGCGTTCCTGGCTTCCTTCCTGAGCATATGCACCATCAACAAGTTCCTCCCAGCACTCAGCGAATGGCTCAAGGAACACGAGATCGCGCGAACTCTCGTCCAGACCGGTCTCCCCACCCTCGTCGTCTCCCTCCTCAACATCGCCGTACCCTACCTCTACGACTATCTGTCCTCCCACCAAGGGATGCTGTCGCAGGGCGACATCGCTTTATCGGCTATCAGCAAGAATTTCTTCTTCACCTTCTTCAACATCTTTCTCATCTTCACCGTCTTTAGCGCCGTCGTCACCTCCTTCTTCGACGTCCTCCGGGAGAGCCTGAAAGACACGACGTTCCTCGCCTACACCCTCGCCCGCAAGATTGAGAGCCTCTCCGTCTTCTACACAAATTTCATCATGCTTCAGGGCCTGGGCCTGTTCCCCTTTCGACTGCTTGAATTCGGCAGCGTCGCCCAGTACCCCTTCCTGCGCATGGCCGCCAGGACACCCCGCGACCGCGCCAATCTCGTCCACCCGCCCATGTTTCACTACGGCTTCTATCTCCCCACCGCCCTGCTCGTCTTCATTCTCTGCCTCGTCTACAGCGCCCTGCGCGGAGGATTTCTCGTCCTCGGTCTCGGTGTCGCCTACTTCTTTCTCGGCTACTTCACCTACAAGTACCAGCTGCTGTATGCCATGGACCAGCCACAGCACGCCACTGGCGGTGCCTGGCGCATAATTTGCTACCGGATTGTGCTGGGCTTGGTTGTTTTCCAGTTGACCATGTCGGGATACCTGGCGCTTCGGAAGGCATTTGCCGTCGCGCTGCTGGTCGTGCCGTTATTTATTGCGACCTTGTGGTATGGTTGGGACTTTCGGAAACGGGTCGAGCCGTTGACGAGGTTCATCTCGTTACGGAGCATTCAGCGGGCTGAGAGTGCTGTGCTCGACGATGGAGAGACTTTGGAGGGCGCCGCTAGCGCGCAAGGGAACAGGGACGCGCTGCTGTTGCGGAGGGGGAGTACGGTCGACGAGGATCGTGAGAAGGGGTTGCGATTCGTGAATCCTAGTCTAGTGGTCCCGTAAGTACTCCTCCGTTCTTCCCTTTTTTATTTCACTCCTCTTCGAGAAGTCGTGTTGCTGAGTTGACCCCACAGCCTGGAGCAACCGTGGATTTACGAGGATCCACCGCCGCCTTTGATTGACTCGGATGCCGATGAGGTTCCCGAGCTAGGTGTGGACGGGCTGAACGGCGTGTCTGGGTATGACACCCCCCCCGGGCGGAGAGTGGCCAGCAGCAACAACTCCGAATCGAGCTCTGTGAGCTTGGGCGATACTCACATCTGGAGGGACTGAGGGGACTCACTTGCGTGGGCACGAGTGGGGTGGTTTTCTTGCTCTTGATTCGAGTTCCCATTGCATGGCGCAGGTTGGATTGCATTATGTTGGTGGGCTTCAGGCTGCCGTGGATCGGAAGGTTGTTGTGCTTAGTTGTTCGCATCGTGGCGTTTCAGCGGATACCATTTTTGTCAAGTAGATGCTGAGGTTGGACGGAGGCCAAGGCGTGGCCCGGTTGTGGTTACGGGCTCGGTAATGTCAAATATCTTCTGTTCCATATCGCGAGTCATGGATTTGGTTTTGGGAGTTACTTATGCGACGCCCCTGAGCGTGGCCTTGGCAACGAGTGGCTGTTTATTTGGACCCCTGAATCAGTGCTGTGACTGCAGACGGAACGAGGCATCTCAGGTTGACAAACCTTGGACTACCGACTTAGGCGGCAAAGGTACTGTAATTGTACAAAATCCTTAAGAGTAGCACAGTTTCCTCTCCACTGGACCTCCCGCCCCGCAGTTCCTTCTCCCCTTCGAGCAAATAGGTTTGTTCAGATGCCAATAGCATGCATCTGTGGCAATCTGACAGCAAAGATCACCCCACATACGTTTAAATACTGTCCTCCTGAATCGAGGCAAATGTCTTCTCCAGGTACCCCCGCAATGACCATTTCATCTCGTCCAGATCACACCTCCTCATCCTCTTTTAGTTCACGCATGAACTCCTGTGTCATGGAACAGCTCCGAACAAGGCTGGTTGACCGCGAGGCCCCCTCACCATCCCGGCTGGATGCGTCGTGAGCTTGCCCCTCGCGGGCGTACCACGCGTTGAGAGGCTGGAACCCCTCAAGCGGTTGGACTGGTTGTTGGAAGCCAGCCGCTCCGGGACCCTCAGCGATTGCAAAGTCGTCATCGTCGTCAAGGGCAGAGGTGTCCGCATCGTACTCGGAGCCTGAAGAAATTGAGATAGCCCGCTGCGGATACGCGGAAGTGACCGGTTTGACGGTCATGTTCTCCCGAGCCGGTGTCTCCCCCCCCACTGATCCTGTGTCAGCGCCAGGAATTTCCGCGGTAAAGCTGTGCGAGGTGGCGGATCCGATGGTTGGTGTGAAAGCGCTCCGGCGAAGCTCCTCGATCATAGATCCACGATTGATGGGAGTCGGCGGGGATACCATGCACCGCTTGTCGTTGTCGGTCTTGTTGCGCTTCTGCTGGCCCTCGCTTAGTTCATCCTCCGCGCTGCGACGTTTCCTCTCCTGCGACTGCACCACGTTGGCCGACATAACCCTCCTCTCCGACGCGTCACACTTCTTCTTCCATCCCTCAAGATCTTCCTCGCTGGGTTTTCGAAAGCTTGGCAGGTTGGCGGTCTGCTCGGCTTTGTCTCTGGCCTGGTGTTCGGGCGCATCGTCGTCCTCCGCGATGTTCATTCTGATGGTGAACTCGGTCTGCAGCTTCTTCAGATACGACGAAAGGGCCGAGTCATCCATGGTAGAGCTTTGTGCTTGTTTGAGGAGGTCCGGCAGGGCAGCGATTAATTTGTTCTGCTTGACAGCTCGGGTGGCCGGACCGACTGCTTTGCCGAAGGCTCTGTCGCGGAGAAACTTACAGACTTGTTCGGCGTTCTCAACGACGGGGTTAGGTAGAAATCGATGAGAGAGGTCCAATCCGTAGTCTTCATTCTTGACAGGGCCAGGTGCGATGGTATGTGGAAGCGTGATTTGCGCAGCGTCACCGGACTTGTTGCTCTCACCTGCTACGTGGACGTTTAGGACACTGGTACCTTTTGTAGAGTTCAAGACCCGTGCTGCGGGAAAAGTATTAGCCTGGGATGTAAACATTGAAATGATCTTTCCTCTTACCAATCTCAGTGAAGTGAGTCGCAAAAAACACTCGGCAGCCCGTCTTGATCAGCTTCTCAGCAATGGATAGCGCAACGGCCAGCCCTTCTTTGGTCGAAGTTCCGCGGCCGAGTTCGTCGATTATCACCAAGCTGTCTTTGGTAGCTTGTCTGAGTTACGAAATCAGTAATTCGGTCGTATAAGCGTAGCATCAAGTGGATTGTTACCTGAGAATCATGTTCATGTCCGTCATCTCGACAGCAAAGGTGCCCAAGTTGCTCTCAGGTTGGTCCTCAGTACACAGGCGAGTAAAAATACGATCACAGATGGGGATTGCAGCAGACGTCGCGGGGACGAAACTTCCAACCTGGGCCATGACCTGAATCAGGGCAATGGTTTTGATGAACGTGCTCTTGCCACTCATGTTGCCGCCGGTGATCACCTGGAAATGCGCGTCGGAGTCTCCAGAGTAGACATCATTCGGCACAAACTTTTGCTTCCTCGCTTCCATAACCGGGTGTCTAGCGCCCTTGAGAACGAGGTTGTCGGAAATGATGGGTCGGACATAGTTCTGCGTGGTAGCCAGGTGGGCGAATGAGCACAGCATGTCTAGTACGGCGATGGCCTCGTTGACGGCGAGCAACGATTCCGCGTGCTCCAGCAGGGACCTTTTCAGGTCGACCACATATCCGTCACTCTGGCCCGTGACAATGTCCGCATGACGTTGGATTTGGCTGCTCCTCTGGATGAGCTCTAGTGTCTGGCAATCGTAGTGTTGCTTGCGTCTGACGCCATTGACGATCTGAACACCGCCAAGGGGGCGTGCCCTCCGGTGGTGGAAACCGGTCGGTCTCCCACTCTCTGTTCCAGATTCTTGCCTCATGAGTTCTCGCTCGACGTCCGACCAATGAAAGCGCAGATAGTAGTGGTTATCGTTGGCGAGTCGGAGTTTCGGTGAAGCTCCCAAGTTCTCTGCACATTCCTCGCGTATGAGCACTCCAGAAGAAGGAGGAATAGAGCGGGGTTATGTACGAACCTTGAAACGTTTTGTTGAGGACCTCGACATACTGGTGCATGTCATTTGTACGATTCCGGTACATCTGGCGAGCGCCTTCCAAGACGCCATTGGGCTCGGACTGTGGATGGTGTCAGCATTGGTGTCGGGATATCAAACCTCTGGGACAGGGAGGGTACCAACCCTGAGTGCCCACAGTCTGTTGTTCCTGACGTCGATGGGTGCCTTGCTGTAAATAGCATCTGGTTCAATAGCCTCTGCAAGCAGATGGGCGACAGGAACCATCTTCTCCGGACCGCACGTCTCCAAGACCCATTGGCACAACTTGCTCCTGCAATTCGCTGCCTCAAGTGTCTCTTGGACCGCTTGGACGCCTCCAAGGTACGCCTTGATCATGAGAAGTTGGTTGAGATTTTGCTCCGCTCCCCGAAGCTCTTCATGGTCTGCCATGATAATTTGGTGGCGCCCTTGGATTAAGGCTACTCCTTCTTGCAATGGAAGACGTTGCTCCTCAGTCTTCAGGGCAACCTGGTACCAAGTTAGTCAAGACACTCTACAAGGATCTGGTGAAGACTTTTGCACTTACCCATGGGATGGAGCGCTCAATGTCAATATGGAGCAGTCGTTTCAGGCTTGCGCGCACCTCAGTAAACAGGTCTTCGTTGCTCGACAGTTCCTCAACGGCTTCATGGCGCCCAATAATCTCGTCCTTGTTTGTGCTCGGCTGCAAAAGCGCAGAGCGGATCATCCGTCGTCCCTGAGGAGTGAGTGTTTTGTTCAGCATTCCGAACAGCGTCGAAGATGTGCCCTTTGCATTTCGGACATTTTGGAAAAGCTCCAGGGAAGTGATGGTAGACCGGTCGAGCCCCATGGTATCGGCAGGCTGCTGGTATTTGACACGCAAGGAGTTCTCTCTGAAAACCACATCTGTTTCCTCTTCGACGTAGGCAATCACCTGGCGATTTGCATTAGGATTCAGGATTTTATCGTCCCCGGGAAGTGACATACCGCCGCAAATGCGCATGACGCATAGAAATTGTGCTCGAGATTCCTCCGAATGGCCTTGACGTTCTTCTTCCAAGCAAACCGATCAACCATCTTCAGGCCTTCCGACTCGTTCCAATGCTCTCGATCCAAGGTCACCATTTTGGCCTTGGGGAATTCCCTTGTCAAACAAGCACCAAGGGAAGACTTGCCCGGTTGGTCGACGATCTTCTTCAGCACAAGGAAGGTTTGTGGCCATGTAGACATCCGCCACAAGGTCTCAGTGAGCCGTCGATATCTGTCATCGTTGACGAGTCTGATGATGTCCACAAGTCCGAGTGTCACATTGATGACTGCCACACCAATCACATCGGATGATCGGCTCTCCGATATAGCGCATATGACATAATCCTGGTTCTCGACAAGCCCGGGGGTGGATGAACGGCGCGTGATTTCGTTGTTGCCATCAGTGTGCCGGGCGGGGCGGCCGGTGTGGCTGTCGACGCCATCGCTTTCCGAGTCAGAGCTCAAACCCAGATTCAAGTCGAGAACCCCTTGGAGCTCGCCGTTCTCTTCGTTGCGCACTCCCGTCATGGAGCGTTCATCAACGTTGGTGGCGTGGCTTGAACGGTGCCTATGAATCAAGGGGCGTGGCAGGGGGCTGATGATTGAAGAATCGTGCCCGAAGTACTGGAATGGAGATTGAAGGGCAGGCGGTTTGTCAAGCTGCACTTGAGGGACGGGGAAGATCGTGGCTTGCCGCCACCGTTTTCCCGGTCGACTAGCAGCAGACGACTGAGAGCCATTGCCCGGGGCGGCTGAGATCCTGCCTGGACCATTCGCTGGTGCCATTCCTCGTCTGTAAGGGGACGTGCTGGGGGTGAGTGTCTGTGCAATTGCTCCACTTGTGACTGATGGGCCATAGGCACACTCGGACTCGGCGAACGGAGAATACCGCGCTTCGTGAGGACGGAGCCGGTCATGAAGCTCTGGACCGTAGCCCAAAGGACCTGATTCCGGACCAAGAGTTCCAGACAGGCGAGCTCCCAGGTAGCTAGTGCCGTTGTGTATGTGTTCGTGATATGACGAGTGTTGGTCCTGCGGAGTGCTCCTGTAGGGTAACTGGAGGTAGTTCGGTTCAAAGCCTACGACAGGCGCAGAAGGGTGGGCTGCGATTGCCGCTGCCGTCACCGGAGACCGATGAGCGGGACTAGTACCCGGGGCCGAGTCGAAAGGGCTGTTGATGCGGCATTCGCTTGAGTCAAGCACTGTCTTCTCCTGTCCAAAACATGTCGATCGGATTTTCAAGGCATCTTGTGCCTGCAACGAAATCGGAGTACTGGCACCCGAGCTGAGTCCCCGTTCGATGAGTGATTCTGTAGACGGGAGGCTTGGAGTTTCGGCGCTGCGCTCCATGTCCTGGCTCTCCTCGTACGATGTCTCGGTAACGAATGGCAAGCTGACGTCGTGCCTGAAGGGATGAGGAAGCAGCCAGTTCTCGGGGTTTTCGGTGACCACCGGCGGCGAGCTCCCATACGGGTTGTATCGTGGGCCACCCGGAAGTTGAGGAGAGCTTGCAAATTCCCCTGAGTGGCTGACAGGCGAGTCGCTGTCTGGCTCCATGCTGTCTTCGCTGCTCGGGGTGAAGCCACGGGATGTCGCGGGGCGAATCGCAGCAACCGGCGCTGCTCCCGAGGAGGGCTCGGCCGCTGAATTTCTCATAGCGCGATTGATTGCATTTCTTCTCAGCCAGTCTGTGGTAGAGCGACCAAACCTGGGCGCAATGCTACCGGCATCAGAGACTTGGCGTGCTCGAGTCGTAGGGCTTCCGCCTTCTTCCTCGTCGGAGGTCGAGGTCGAGGTCGGGTCTCGGAATGGGTCGCCCATATTGCCGCCTCGTGCGGTACGTGCGACTACGTTTTTGCAGTGACGTCGTTTGATACTGTCAAAGGTAGCAGGCTGGAGGTGCCTTGGAAGGGAGGTGGCGATGACTCTTGGTGGGCTACATCAAGAACAACGAAACAAACTCGCAGAACAACAACTCTGGTGGAATTTGATCGATCGCAATTTGTTAGAGCCAGATTTCAGAGTGGAAGCCGGGAATGTGCCCTACCTAGCAGCCGGATCAATTTAGAGGGAAGGGAGACTCCCGTCACGGGTCTTTGCACCTTCCTCTAGTCCCGGGGACGACATCACCATCCCGTGCAGCCTAACCCCTGAAGTTCTGAACCCCCCGAGCATTCCACTGGACATTGAATGGATGCTTGGTTTCTCACTACTAGGTGGTGAGAGTTTGAATCTGCAACCACCAGAATTATCTGGGAGCGCCTTCCATTGTCCGCCAACCAAGAACTGTCACAAAGCCAGCTAGGTACCAGACTTGATGTTGTCTCTTCCACCCCGGCCACGACACTAAATTGGCTGTGGATCCATGGAAGCACTAACCGTTCTCAAGGAAAGCTCGGGTGTTAGGGCTGCCTTAGTCTTGCACACAGCCCAAACCATTCATGTAACCCGGCAGCACGGTTTGGTCAGAGTGGTGTGATTTGTTTGTCGGACGACTCGTGTAGCACCAAATGTTGCGGGGTTTCAGTCAGCTCTGTGACCACCCAAGAATCCATGAAATTGACCACCTATAACAGGTTTTCATCCCTCGCAACAACTGCGCAGGTATTCACTCTTCTATCCCGCCTGCCCCTCATTGGATAGGGTCTGCGTCAAGACTTGCGTCACCAGCACCTCGTCTTCATCCTCTAGGGCAGCCGAAAGCCAAACCCAACTCTGTCCTCCCAACAATCTACTGAGTTTCCCCTCGCTTGAAAAGCCATGGCCGCAGACACCATCCCAGCAGGCCTGAAACCTCCTGCTCTTTGCCCACCACCGTGGAAAACCAAGGCCACCATGTACATCATCCCTTTCTGGACCAGCAGCCAAACAGCAAGCAACCTGCCAGCCAAAGCCTACCACCCCCTTGAGTACCACTCCTCTTTCTCATCGCGCGAGTTCGGCATCCCAAAGGGAGGGGTCAGCCTAATCCAGCTCATCCGCTATCACGAAACGCCTGTGGGCCCATACGACGAGCTGATCCTTTGCCCGGGTTCCTTTGAATACCCCTTCGAAACCGCAGATGGCAAGAAGACCACCAAACGCGCCTTGCGAATAACTCGCATTTACGTCAGCCAAAAGCACACCTGCTGGAACGGCCGCAAGCGTAAACAGCCCCCCTCTTCTCCGTCAATCTCAACTACCCTCGTTGAGCTCACTGGCTCACCCGTCTCTGACAACCAGTCTGGAACCTCCCAAAACACCTTGCCCGCTTCACGTGGGAAACACCCTCCCCCTCGGGCCCAACAACAATAAAGGTCTACCCGCACGACTCTCACACCCCCTACAACCCGGCCGAATCCCACCCCAGCACCGCCCCCTTCTTTCAATGCACCTTCCACCCGATCCCGCTGCTCCCATCCTTCCCTCTCTCTACGACCTGGCTCAGCAAATTCGGATTTGACTACTCTCTCGTGCAGCCGCCGCTTCCCGAGGGGAAAGAGGCCAGCCAGGGGGAACTGCCGGGCACGGAGGCCTGGGTGGCCGCAAGGGGCTTTCGGCAAGGTTCCCGGCGCGGGGGGTTGGTGTGGGGGAATTTTGAGCAGGAGGATGGCGGGGAGTTTTGGCCTGGGCTGGGAAAGAGGGGGCTGGTGGTTGTATTGGATAAGGGGGAGGCGGAGTTTGAGGGAGGAGAAAGCTGGGAGACGCCGGGGTGGTTGGTTTGAGGGGAACAAAGAAGACTGATAACTTATAAAGCCATTTTAGCACCGCATGCTCATTTTTGTTTTCACCCCTAGCTGCAGGTGCGCTCGCTCTAAGACAAGAAACAGTTACTCGCTCAGCAAACAGATCAGCCCAGTAAGCGACAGCCGCAGCAGCCAATACCCCTCTCCTGCTATTCAGACGTCCACGCTCCCTCGCAGACTTGGTTTTAGATCTCCTTCACAAATCCAACCTCCACCACCCGGTCCATCGCCAACCGCAAGTTCGAGATCCTCGCCCGCGTGTTGTCCCGGATCCACAAGAAAAACCCCAACACCAGCTTCCGGCCGATCGAGGACGCGTCCGTGACTTTCATCTGCCCCTTGCCGACGATGTACATGATCTTGGCGGCATAGGCGCGGTCTAGGCGAGCCAGCTCGGCCGCGAGTTCAGCGTCGTGAAGCTCGGGGGGGATGTTGCTGGTGTGGACCGAAGTGGGATTTGGCCCAGCAGCGTCCGTGCTACCAGGAGTCGGAGCAGGAGTGTCCTGTGTGCTGCTGGGCTTTGCCTCGTCATGTGCGAGGTTGGGATCGCAAGGGCCCGAACTGTTGGCAACCTCTGGCGCTTTCTCGCTTGTCTGTGTTGCGTTCTCGGCAAGAGCCTGCCTTTCACTCGCCTGTCGGATGATGGCCTTGCGGAGTTGTCCGTAGATCAGCGCAGCCAGATCAGGGCTGATCACCTCATCCATAAATCCATGCTTGATGACGATCCGGTAGCAGCCGGGAATTGCAGAAAAACGCGAGATATGGTATCTCTCTTCGGGTCCGACGCTCGGGACCTCGACGGGGTGGAGGTGGAAGAAGACGGCCACCTCGGGCACCGCGACAAACTTGCTGACGAAGTGGGTGAAGACGGCAGGGGTCAAGACGCCTGTTTTGTCAAAGAAAATGCCCAGGCCACGGATGATGCTAAGAGGGTCTCCGCCCCAGGAGCCGGTGAGGCAGAGTTTGCCATCAGCATCTTTCCGGACCAGCTTGGTGGGCTTGATGCGGTCTTCGGCTTCGGCCCGCCATTGGCTCTCCTTGCCGAACCGCCAGAGAAGAAAGAGACAGGCCAGGAGGCCGGACAATGTCAGAGTAAACCACGCGCCGTCGGGCACCTTGTTGAGGGAAGACGAGAGATACAGCCCGTCGATGGTAGCGAAGAAGAGCCAGGGGAGGGCCACGAGCCATGGTGGGAGCTTCCAGACAATCAAGGCTACGAGAGTGACCATGGAGGTGTCGAAAAAGGTGACGAACATGACGCAGACTCCGTAGGCGTTGCCCAAGCGTGTCGTGTCGCTGTAGATGGCTGTCACCAGAATGGCGCCGCACATGAGCAGCCAGTTGAAAAAAGGCACGTAGAGCTGGCCGTGGAAAATGCGCGACGTGTGAACGACCTTGACCCGCGGGCAGTATGACAGCTTCATGATCTGGCTGATCAGCTGGAAGGTAGCGGTGATCATGGCCTGGCTGGCGACAATGGCAGCAAGAACCGCCGCGATCAGGGCGGGGTAGAGCATCCCGGGAGGTACCGAGTTGAAGAAGGGATTCCCGATGGCATCCGGGTGAATACTGATGTAGGCCGCCTGCCCTATGTATGCCAGCAACAAGCAAGGGTAGGTGTAGCACATCCAGCTCAACTGGATGGCTCGGAGGCTGAACGCTCCCAGGTCGGCAAAAAGAGCCTCAACACCCGTGAAGGACAGCAAGATGCCCCCAAGCATGTGCCACGCGCGGGTTCCGTGCTGGGAGAAGAACTGAATGGCAAAATAGGGGCTAAAGGCCTTCAGCACGGACAAGTCGTAATTGACGAGGTTGTAAATGCCAAACCCAAAGTTGAACCCGAGCCAAACAACGACTATGGGGGCAAATACCGCTGCGATCTTGGACGTTCCCAGAGGTTGGAGCATGAAGAGCAGAATCAGGATTCCACACGATGTGCCGACAACGGTCGAAGTGCTGATGTCCGGTTTTACGACTTTTAGCCCCTGAACCGCGCCGAGCACAGACTGTGCCGGTGTGAGAACGCCGTCGGCCATGACCATGGAGACGGCGAGAACACCGATAGTCTTGAGCAAAACGTGGGTTATCTTGCTCTTTTCGATACCGGCTCGCAAGGTGCGGTTGACGAACGGAATATCCGACGACTGGTAGCGCTCCATCCGTATGGTGGCCTCTTCTCGGGGGTCGCGGCTCGTGATATACGCCTGGGAGGTTAGATTAGCTTGCGCTTTAGAATGTCCAAGGCAGTCGATTGCATACAAATCTCGTGAGCAAGGAGTAGCAGCTAAAAGTGCCTCCTTCGCCCTCGTTGTCGGCATGCAGGATGATGAAGACGTATTTGAGGGTAACCATGATGGTGATGGACCATATGATGACTGACAGAGCTTGGACAACGTCGTCGTGGCTCGGGGGGTCTACAAAAGTTGACGAGAACACGTAGAGCGGGCTGCTCGGTTGTCAGTTCACCGCCGGAAGAGACAGGCTGCAAGCCAAAGCTGGCCTGGTACCAATATCGCCGTAAATAACGCCCACGGATTGATATGCCAGCCTGTTGATTTCGGTCATCAGCACCTCAGACAACGACTCTTCAACCCCGGGGACAGCGTACCACAGCAATGTTGTTCCGCGGAAGACCTGCTTCGTCCTCACATGGTCCTCCCGCCAGTTGTCACCTTCCTCGATATCATTGCCAGACACGGCAGTGGCATTAGTCAGGTCGTGCGGGGGCCGACTGATGCTCCGTCTGTTGAGCGATGCCCTGGAAATGCTGCGGGCGTGGTAGATGCCGCCTGCCGAGCTACCAGGCCTTGCAGCGCCGGTCGAATGCGCGGACTGCTCGGAGCGAACCTTGGCAAGCGGATTTTCTGCGATCTTGATGGTTGGTGTTGTACCTTGGGAAGCCATGGTCAAGGGTGTTTCCGGGTGACTGAGCTTCGGTCTCCTTCAAGGAGAAGTGATTGTTATTGGGTGCTGGAGGTCATTGGATAAAGGTTCTCTTGTAGCTGGGGGCCACTGGGTAAGGGGTAAAGTGATGATGTTGTGGCGACTTTGGGACGGACGGCGTGAAGATGAAGTACTTGAAGGTTGACGACTTGACAAGCGTTGGTCACTGGACTAATACCCTGAAGTCATCCGAGGAGCAGCCAATGGAAAACAGCAGAGGGGCGACAACGGAGGAGCGATAAGCCGGAAGCAAGATAGACACTCAAGAGGGCAGGAACCTGGAAAGATCCTGGACAGATCCTGGACAGGAGCCGGACGAGTTCCAGGCGATGGATGGTCACGGTCGCTCGGGAGCCCCTGTGGTTGGTGGGCGGCGCCGGTTCGGACGCACAGGACCTCACGCACATGCAGAGTCGAGATGCAATCGGAAAGAATTGGGACAGGTTGGTTGCAACATGCGTCTCCATGGCCGCGGGCAGGCTGAAAAGGGTGAGCGAGCCATAGTTCGGCTGACGGCGGTGTGGCAATGCCCCCACGCGAGGCGGTTCTTGGGCAAAAGATGCGACCACCGAGACTCGGAAGAGTGGCCGGACGGAGAAGGGCTGGCGGGAGGAACAAAGAAGCGGGATGGTGGGTGAGGTGATGATGGAAGCTTAAACCGAGCTTGGCCGCATCGAAGCGTCGTTCCCCATCCAGGCGAAGCCCCTGTCGAGGTGGGAGAGACAAGCTTTTCGGCTGAGACAGCGCCAGGTGCCGAGGTCTCCACCAACTGGGCTCCCTTGAATCAGCGTGATTTAACAAGACATGACATCCAATGATTGGCCGGAATAGGGAGCAAAGCAAGTCGGTGGGTAATTCAAATTGGGCGAGATGCCAACGGTGGAAGTTTCTGTGACGTTGCTTTCCAGAGTGGGGGCTTGCAGCGCTGATGAGGAGAGGCGGTCTGGACCGTTCGGCTCCAGGCCGTTTCAGGACAGGACATGGTGGTTGGAAAGCTGGGAATCTCCGCCACGGGGCACTGTTTCCCCTCGCCTGTGGCCGGCTGAGCACATCTAGTCGACAGTCTCAAACAAAGGCTTTTCATCTTTGGTGTTGTGCCTACCGAGCCAACAGTACGCCGTCTATGTACAACTACACCGTTTTGTCCCCTTTTTTCTCCCATTCTACTCCCGGACGCAACTTCGCCATCTGTCCGCCTGCTCAGTCAAGCTGGTCTACCGTTTGGGTAGCAGTGCCATTGCCCGCCGCGGCCTCGCCAGCCACGCGCTTGCCGTCTTCCTCGGTGACCTCGAAGCGCCAGCCAAACTCGTCCTTCAGCTTGCCGAGCTGGATGCCCTGGAGCTGGGAGAGCAGCTTGACACAGAGCGGGCCGGGCTCCTCATCTCCATCGGGGATGTACGTGACGGTCTCCTCGCCGTCCTTGGCCGACACGCGCGCGTGCTGCGGCAGCAAGGCGCTGCGCCGGGTGATAGACCGGATGGGCACGAGGGCAGCCGCGGTTCCAGCCGCCATGACCTCCTTGAAGTTGGGCAGCTCGCCGTACTTGATCTAGACGGGGGTTGTCAGCATTGACTCCCGGACGGACCGGACTCAACGTCACTCACCGACCGCTTCTCAACCTTCCACCCGAAGCTCCGGGCGATCTCCTGCACGCTCGCGCTCGTCACGCTGTCGATGACAGCCTTGCTGTCTGGCACAACGAGCGTCACGCTGTCGCCCTCGACCAAAGCGCCAATGAACCCGCTGGTGCTGAACTCGTCCACCTCTTCGTGCCGCCTGCTGTCTAGGTGCAGCGTGATTCCGTACCCCTCGTTCCGGGCCTTGTCGCTCCACCGTAGCACGGGGGCGTAGTTGCCGCCCACCTTGGCGCTGCCCGTCCCGTTGGGGGCGGCGCGGTCAAAGTCGTCCAGGATGAGCGCCTTGACGGGGTGCGAGCCGTGGTAGACGCCCGTGGGAAGGACGTAGACGCAAAAGATATACTCCTCGGGCGGGTTCAGGCCGAGCTGGGCCGACGAGCCGTAGATTTGAGGGCGGACGTACATGGCGGCGCCGGTGGCGTGCGGGGGCACGTATTCGGCGTTGAGGGAGACGGCGGCCTTGACGGCGTCGATGAAGAGGTCGGTGGGGACGGGTGGGATCGAGATAAACTCGGCGCTGTGCTGCAGGCGCACGGCGTTGCGGTCCGGGCGGAAGACCGCGATGGCCGAGTCGCCCGGCAGACGGAACGCCTTGAGGCCCTCGTAGGCCTGCTGACCGTAGTTGAGGGCCGGCGCCATGCCGTGGATGCGCATGTAGGGGTCAGCAACGAAGCTAAGGGGAGACCATTTCCCCGTCTTGACCGAGTAGTGCGACTCGATATGGCCGTTGACTAGAGGGCGGAAGGGTGGTCAGTCTAACGACGACGGGGCGAGGGAAGGAGGCGCATTGGGGGCGACGACAGATAGGAGCCAGGCAAAGGAGACTGCTCACCCTCACGAACGCGGAAACCAACATTGGACCAGTCAATGGTGTTGACGGGAGGGGGAGGGAAGGACGCCATGGTGTCTGTCTGTACGATGCGCCGTGTGCCGCGTGCCGTGGGCTCTGCTCCTTGGACTGGGCGGGAAGGGACGTGGTTCAGGTTGTGTGATGGTTCCAGACAAACCCAATCGATCGCCTGGCAAGCAAAACCCACGATAGTTATTGGGAAGCCTCGTGATGTGTGCCAGCGAGGAAAGATTGGGGTTGCTGACTGGCTCGGAAAATTCACCCGAATGCTGCGAGCGTGACCGGTTGCTCGGATCGGCTCGTTCTCCGATTCAGGGGATCGAAGCTCGTCAAGCTGTCCCCAGCTGTGTGTCAGCGGGATTTTTATTGGGCCGGGTATGGCGGGGTGTGCAGTGGCGTGTTGGCGTGCTGCTGGGGGCTGACAGGGGACATGCCCCGCCATCCGATTGCGGAGAGGACCGAGATGATGTCACTCACTGTCAACTGACTGAAACACCCAAAACACCACAACACCACAGCTATGGACCGTGTATTTGTGTGGTATTATCGATCGAGCCATGAGATAGGTAGGTAACTCAGGTGCTGTCCGTAGCTAGCAGCATGCAATGTGCCATCCGAGTCCGACGCCGGTTCAAGCGACCCCCCAAACCCCCACCATAACCCCCGCCCAACCTTGCTCCCTTCCCAGCCCTGTCTAATACATGGAACCTTTCCTTCTCCCTTCCGTGATGTTATACGCGATGCTTGATGCCTTGCCACCATTGCTGGTGCTCCCCTTGGTTTTTTTGGATTTTTTTTTTGGTTATTCTTTTCCCCCATCCGTCCCGTGTTCTGCCTGGGCAGTTCCTCCCATCAGTCTAAGGCCTGCTTCCTCCACCCCGCCCGATCCGTTCAAACTTTAACCGCGTCGTTGGACGATGTCGTTCGTTCGAGTTGGAGAGTTGCTGCTTGTTTTCAGCAGGCGGGGAATGGAGACGCGCGCAAGCCAATGCAATAGACGACGGCGGGAGCGAATGAACGCTTCTACTGCGCGCAAGGGGAGACTCTAAAAGATACAGAACGCTACATGCAAACAAAAAAAACCACCTGCGCTGCCATGGGGCTGTTCGTTGCCCAGTCGCGCTTTTGTCTCCAGTCGTCGTGTAGCCATGTCGGCGTACCCAGCAAGAGGGGAAGGAAATCGACGAGGAACAGAAAAACAAGAGAGAAAAAAGAAACGATAGCAGCAGCCGCAGGATATGTGTGACCAACCCCCTTTTTAATGAGAGATCAAGACCCCCACGTGTGGCGAGGAGGAACTCGTCCCGAGCTCTTCCGGCGGTGGCGTGCTGGGACGCCAGATCTGCATCATTATATCAAGTCGGCATTTTGGCAGCCAGCCGGGAGCAGCAAAACAGCAGCGCTTACGCGATGGATGCCAGCTTCTGCAGCGCCATCAGAACGCCTGTTTGTGGGACGGAACATTATCAGCGGTCTTCTCGTAGCAGAGTGATACAGAAATGGGACTGGAATGGGTGGCACTGTACTCACCACTAACACCTTGGGTCAAGGTTGCCGTGGCCTCCGTGTTCCTATTGCCTAGGCTCACCGTGACTACCTCCTTCACGGCGCCCTCGTCACCGAGCGCGTTGGCCCACTTAAAGACCTTCTCGTCCTCGCGGCCGTCACCGACCACCATGAGGAAGTCGACGGGCGATTCGTGCTTGTCGTCGGGCGCCATGCCCGCGCGCAGGTCCGCAAGGATCTTTTGCGCTGCCGTGGTCTTGGTCCAATCTATGGGCTCCACGAGCACGCAGCCGTCCATGGGGATAGCGTGGACGCGCTGCTCCTCGCACGCGTCGTTGATGTGGCTCGCGCAGTCGGTCGCCTGCCGCAGCGCCGCCTCGTAGTCCTCGGCCGACTTGTAGTGGAAGATGAGCGAGCAGCGACGGTCCTCGATCGTGGCGCCCGGTGTGCGCTCCAGGTAGTATGTCAGGATGCCGCTGACCGACTCCTTCCACGACCGGATCTGGTCCGCGTCGGCCATCTCGGTCCAGTCGGTGCTGCCGCAGTCCTTGAGGAAGCAGCCATTCTCGGCGATGAGCCCGAGGTTGGGCACGCGCCGGAACAGCCGGTCGAGCTCTTCGGGACGCCGGCCCGACATGACGTAGATGGTGTTGCGCTCGTCGAGGAGCAGGTCGTTCAGCACGTCGAGCGTGCGCTGCGGGCTGACGGGGATGATC